>Ga0302326_10003760_pt1 | contig 35590 bp, 30 predicted proteins | sample Palsa_T0_3_FD_202264 | JGI IMG/M metagenome (GOLD analysis project Ga0302326, IMG submission 202264) | Peat permafrost microbial communities from Stordalen Mire near Abisko, Sweden - Palsa_T0_3 | ecosystem: Environmental > Terrestrial > Soil > Palsa > Peat permafrost | place: Sweden: Abisko...
CCGGGGGCAGCACGGCCCCCCCCGATGTAACGGAACGCGGAACGGGAACGATACGGGACGTGCCCCTTGATGGCCCCCGTCCCGACCGCGGAATAACGACCGACCTTGCCGACCCGGGCTATCGTGTGCGTCTCGGCATCGCGTTTGCCATAGCGCTCGCCCTGCACGAAATCGTGGCGGGTCTCTGGCCCGCGCCGGCGCCGCCCGAGCGCGCCCAGCAGCGCGTCGCCGAAGAGGTCATCACCATCACCAAACGGCCGCCGTCGACGCCGTCGCCCTCTCCCGTTCCGACTCCGCATATGACGCCCGTACCACGCTACACGCTCGCGCCGAAGGTCGAGGTACACGCACCTGCGGCGCGCGCGGCCGCGACGCGGCACGCCGCGCTCGGCGGCGCGGCCGCGGCCAAGCGCCTCGTGCTCGTCACGCCGAGACCGGTGCCACCGGAACCAAGGGCGCCCGAATCGCTCGTAGCGGGCTCCCACCTCGGCACCCAAAACGGCGGCACGGGGACCGGAGCCGGCGCGGGAAATGGAACGAGCGGCCTGGCGGGCAACGGCACGGGGACCGGGACGAGCGGCAACGGAAACGGCGCGAACGCCAACTCGGCCCCGTGCGGCCAGGTGCTGCTCTTGCCGGGACGCGTCGACTTTCGGCCCGACGGCACCGTGCTGCAGCACGTCTATGCGAAGGTCATCATGCGCGACGGCGACGTTGAGCTCGGCGTGTTCCCGTATCCGTTCGTCTACGCGGCAGAGCGGCTCAACCCGTTCGTGCACGACGATCAGCTTGCCGCCGACAAGGGAATTCCGGTTCAGACCCCGCCGCCGGGTTCGGATGTGAGCGCGATGCCGCCGACCGTGCAGGTCGTCCTGAAGTACACGAGCGCCGCGACGGGATTTACGACGCTGCCGGACTGTGGAAGCACGCCGACTCCGGGGCAAGCGCCAAGCCCGTAACAAGAGGTCGCTCGCGAGTATGCCCAAGCGCGCCGTACACATATTCTCCACTTATGTGCAGAAAGACGTCTCCTCGGAGCGTATGCTCGCCTGGAATAAATGTTCGCGAAATCTTCGCGGCGTAGACTTACACTCGAGTCCGCAAAGGCGTGCGTTTTCTTGCGGCTTTTTAGGTTCCGTTACACGGACTCCGCTGCCGCATATGTGTGTGCGCGCGGAGCCGCAGCAACGAGGGGAAGCAGACACCATGAAGCAGGTTTACGGTTCGGCGCTCGCAATCGCGTTCGCCGCGATCGCATTGAGCGCTTGCGGCGCAGGCACGACGACGGGCGGGCTGGTCCCCGCGCCGGGTTCGACCTCGACCGTCACGAGCGGCGGTTCGCCGACGCCGACACCGGCTCCGGGCGCGAGTGCGACGCCCGGCCCCGGCTCGACACCGTCAGCGGTGCCGACCGCGACGCCTTCGCCCGGTTCCGGCACCCCGAAGCCGACCGCGACGCCCGTGCCCACCGCGACCCCAGCACCCGGATCGAGCGCCACGCCCGCGCCGGCCGCGACTCCGACATCGATATTTGGGCAGCCGACCTCGCCGCCGCAGGCACCAGGCTATACGAACGTCGTGCCGCCGCCGCCGGCCGCGGGCAAATGCCGAACCGGCGAAACGTACAGCATCTACGTCCTCACGCCGACCGGCGACACGGAGGCCTTCACGGTCTTCGAGCCGGCGACGCTCTGCGGCGGCAAGACCTACCCGCTCGTGATGTGGGGGCCGGGTTACTCCGGAAGCCGTGAGACCTCGGACGCATCTTCGCCGACCGACATCGTCTCGCCGGGCAACATCGCCGACCTCGTCAATGCGAACTACGGCGTCGTCAGCATCGACGAGCGCGGCTTTGGCCAAGATACCGGCACCGACCGCGTGATGGATCCTAACTACGAAGGGCTCATGGATCTCTCGGTCATGGATTGGGCGCAGGCGAACCTGACATGGATCGCCTACGGCCCGACCCTCGAAGGCAACGATCCGCACGAGCCGATCATGGGATCGATCGGCGGCTCCTACGGCGGCATGTATCAAAAGATGCTGCTGAACATCGACAAGCGGCACCGGCTGCACGCGGTCGTCCCGCAAATCTCACCGAACGATCTCAACTACGCGCTCTATCCCAACACCGTCGTGAAGGACGCCTGGGATCTCGATCTCTACGCCCTCGGCGAGACCGGGGGCAACGGGCTAAGCATCGGCCATGAAGATCCGTTCTTGGAGCAGGCCGTCGTCGGCGGCCTCGAAACGGGACAGGAAAGCCAGTCCGCGCACGACTTCTTCGGCTATCACAGCGACAGCTATTTCTGCAATGGAACGAATATCGCGACCGACGGCAATGCCGGCACCGTGCCGCTGTTCCCGCCGTCGTATCCTCCGAAGGTGAACGCCATGCTTTGGAATGGGATGCGCGATACGCTGTTCACGTTCAACAATGCCTACAACGACTATTTGTGCTGGAGCAAAAACGGCGGCGACGTGCGCCTGCTGAGCTACATGTTCGGCCACAACGCGCTCCAAGTCGTTCCCGACCCCTACATGTACCTGTTCTATTCACCGACCGAAGATCTCAACCAAGACTGCGGATCGACGAACGTCGACGTAGCCACGGTCGCGTTTTTCGACCAGTACCTCAAAGGGAAGGCGGGAGCTGCCCACTCGATTCCAACGGAGCCGTGCCTTTCGATCAAGGCGGGCGATGCGGTCTTGGTTCCGAGTATCACCACGGGGCACGCCGGAACACACTTCAGCATCCCGTCAACGCCGGCTGTTGCCGGAGTGGGTATCGACGTCCCGATTCCGGTGAATCTCGGACCCGCATTCACGAGCGCCGGCGTCATCGGCGGCCTGCCGCGAATCGAAGTCAAGATCACGCCGGTCGCGACCACCGGCCAACCGATCTTGTTCTTCGGGATCGGGCTCCTGCACGCGAGCCAACCGACCGGATACGAGTTGATCGATAACCAGCTCACGCCGATTCGCGGAACGGGCGAGCAAGATTTCGACATGACAGGTATCGCCGCGCGTTATTCCGCCGGCGACCAGTTGGTGCTCATGATCTTCGGATCGGAAGATCAGTACTATGTAAGCGGAGCCGGCAACGTCACGACAGCCAAACTCGCGATCGTACCCGTCACCGTTTCGGGCAGCGTGTGGGTTCCGCTCCTGGGGAACGCGGTGACCGCTCCATAAAGGGGCGCTTTACCCCGCCTTAAACCACCTGCATTTTCCACTTAGGTGAAGAAAATTAGTCGCTGAACTGCCGGATGACCCCGGAAAATGTTCGCGTTCTGTTACGGGGTGCAGCCAATAATGGTCCTAGCCGCCCCTCGTGCGGCCGCATTTCCCAATCCGCGCAAGCGCACGTTAAAAGGACGAACATGAAGCGTATCGGCTGGACCTTCTTCGGCGCAACACTCGTCGCAGGATCGTTGCTCGCAGGCTGCAGCGGCGGCACGATGAGCGGCGCAACACCAAACGCCCCCGGCGTCCCCGTGACGGCCGGCTCGGCCGCGAACATGATGCCCGCGGCAAACGTCGCCCAGGCGAACGCGGTCACGGACGGTTCGAAGCCGATGGCCTCGGGCGAACTGCCGCCGCCCACGCCCCCGCCGAACGCGCCGGGCGTCACGAACGTAGTGCCGGCGCCGCCCGCCGGGCACACGTGCCGGACGGGTGAGATTTACAACATTTCGGTGCTAGCGCCGACGGGCGACACGGTGGCTTTCACGGTCTTCGAACCCGCGAAAACGTGCGGCGGCCAAACCTATCCGCTCATCCTTCAGGCGCCCGGGTGGTCCGGAGAGCGGCAAACGGCTCTGGGTTCGCCCGCTCCGAGTTCCACCGCCGGTCTCGAGGTCGGGAACAATCTCTCCGAACTCGTCGCGGCGAACTACGGCGTGATCAGCTTCGATCAACGCGGCATGGGATACGGAACGACGGGCAAGATCCGCTCGATGGACCCCGATTTCGAAGGCAAAGATTATCTCTCGATCATGGACTGGGCGCAGGCGCGTCTTTCCTGGATCGCCTACGCTCCGACCCTCGACGGCAAAGATCCGCACGAGCCGATCATGGGCTCGATCGGCGGCTCCTACGGCGGTATGTACCAGATGATGCTGCTCAATATCGACAAGCGCCATCGTCTGCATGCCATCACACCCAACATCACGCCGAACGATTTGAGCTTCTCGCTCTATCCCGGCGGCGTCGTCAAGACGTTATGGGGCAACGAACTGTTCGGTACCGGAGCAATCGCCGGCAGCAGACCGGGCGATTCGCAGTACGATCCGTTCATGGTTTCATCGTTCGCGAACAGCGTCGCAACGGATTCGGAAGATTCGTACACGCACGACTTCTACGGCTACCACAGCGTGGACTATTGGTGCAACGGCACGACGATCGCGACGAACGGCGGCGCGGGAACCTCGCCGGACCTGCCGCCCACGACGGTCATGCCGAAGGTCAACGCCTTGGTCTGGATCGGCGTGCGCGATACGCTATTCAACTTCGATAACGGCTACCGCAACTATTCGTGCTTGCAAAAAGCCGGCGGCGACGTACGTCTGCTCAGCTACCAGGCAGGCCACAATTCGGCGCTCGACGGCACCGTGCCGCTCGTGCCCGATCCGTACGTGACGCTCTTCTATCCCTCGGGCGATTCGGTCGACTCGCGTTGCGGCTCGAAGCTGAGCGAAGACGAAGCCCAACTCGCCTGGTTCAACCGCTACCTGAAGAACATCCCCGATTCCGCGATCAGCATTCCGCGGGATCCCTGCATCTCACTCTCGCTGGGCGATGCGATCACCGTGCCGGAGGTGCCGACGATCTCGAGTGGGCCCCCGGAGAAAGCCTACGACGTCGGCTCGATGGCAGTCGTCGCCGGAACCAACGTCGACGTTCCGACGGCGACGACCCTCTACACCGCGGGCTCGAAAGGCGATGTCGAACTCGGCATCCCGCATGCTCGGATCTACGTGACCGGTGCCCTCAACGGCATCGCCGCCATGCCTCCGGTCGTTTTCATCGGCCTCGGAATCAAGCACGCCTCAAACCCCACGATCTGGGATCTCGTCGACAACAACGTTCTGCCGCTGCGCGGGACCGGATACTTCGACGTCGACATGATCGGTGGCGGCGCGCGGTTACAGCCGGGTGACCAGCTGGCGTTCCTCGTGTATGGACTCGAGGATCAGTATGTCGCGAACGGGAGCTTCGACGTAGCGAGCCCGAGCGTCGTGCCTGTGACCGTGACCGGAACGGTCTTCATTCCCGACATGGGCCCGATGACGGCGAACATCTAGAAGGCGAACATCTAGAAACTGAAAGTGCAAACGCAAGGACGGCGGGGCCCTATTGGTATTGGGTCCCGCCAACGACCACGTAGCCCGACGTCGGCCATGAGTGCGACGTGCCGTGGTGGGTCCAGTCGATGCCTTGGGAAGCGGCGCTATCGTAGTAGTAGCGGCCTTGCACGTACGAATAATCTCCGACCTTGACCCACGGCCACTCGGGCGCGTCCATCTCGCCAAGGTCGCTCACGATCTCGATCGTGTCGCCGGGTGCGACTTGAATCTTGTAGTATCCGTGTAAGCCGCTGCGCGTTGTTCTCGAGGCGAGCACGCTCGTCACCGTGCCGCACACATCGACCTCCTGATCGCCTTGCAATGCGCCGTTCGCGAATTGCTGTTCGTCGCTGCGAAACTGCTGGTTGTTGCACGGCCAAGATCCGTTTCCGGTAGCGACCGGCGCGGCAGAGGCTGCGGCCGCGACACCGTAACCTTCGTGACGGTGCCGCCGGTGGCGATGACCGTGAGGGTACTCGCCGTAGGTGCTCGCGGCCGGCGCCGGAGCGATCGACGCTTGCGAGCCGGAGCTGCCGGACGTCGTGGAACTGCCGCCGCACCCGCCGAGCGAAAGCGCCAGCATCAGCGCCACCGCCGGAATCTGGAATGCGTGCGATCGCGCATCGTGTGATTTCATGCCGGGCGTTTTCTGTCGAGGCAGTCGCCTACACCTGGAACGCTCCGACTCGACCGGCGCGCCGCAGATCTCGCGAAAGTCATCGCCTTAGCGGGCCCCCGCCCGAGCGAGCACCGCAGGTATTGAAAAGGTGATCGGCGTGGGTCTGCGCCGAAGGGGCGCGCATGAGTGCCCTGCCGCACCACGCTGCCGCTAGCATACCGAGCGGCACGATCACGTTCGTCTTCACCGATATCGAGGGCTCGACGCAGCGTTGGGATCGCGACCGCGCGGCGATGGAAGCGGCGGTACGTCGCCACGACGTGCTGATGCGCGAAGCGATCGCCGCGCACGGCGGCCACGTTTTCAAAACGATCGGCGACGCGTTTTGCGCGGCCTTCGCGCGTCCCGAAGATGCGGTCGCGGCCACGTTCGACGCTCAGCGCGCGCTCGGGGCCGAAGATTTCTCAGCGGTCGAAGGCATACGCGTGCGCGCAGCCATCCACACCGGGACCGCAGACGAACGCGACCGCGACTACTTCGGGCCTGCGGTCAACCGCGTCGCGCGGCTTCTCGGCATCGCGCACGGAGCGCAAGTGCTCCTCTCCGCGGTCACGAGCGATCTCGTGCAAGGCTCGTTGCCGCCACAGGCGAGTCTGCGCGATCTCGGCGACCATCGGCTCAAGGACCTCTCGCGGCCGGAACACGTCTACCAATTGCTCGGCCCGGACTTGATTGCCGATTTCCCGCCGCTCCGATCGCTCGATGCGATGGCGAATAATCTTCCGCGCGTGATGACGCCGTTCCTTGGTCGCAAGAACGAAGTTGCGGAAATAACGGCGTTGCTCGCCAAGCACCAACTCGTCACGCTCGTCGGCTCCGGCGGCGTCGGGAAGACGCGCACGTCGTTGCAGGTCGCGGCGAATCTCCTGGACGGCTCCGGCGACGGCGTCTGGTTCATCGAGCTCGCGCCACTTTCGAGCGGAGATCTCATCCCGAGCACGGTCGCGAATGCGATGAACCTCACGCTCCCCGCCGAGGGCGATCAAATCGAGCATCTGGTTCGTGCGCTGCGGAAGAAACGCGCGCTCCTGGTGTTCGATAATTGCGAACATCTCGTCGAGGCATCGGCGCGTGTGATTGCGGCGATCCTTCGCGGCTGTTCGCAGGTGGCGACGCTCGCGTCGAGCCGTCAGGGCCTTGGGATCGTCGGCGAGGCGACGTATCGCATACCGCCGTTGACGACTCCGAGCCACGCCGATGGCGCGTTGCTGAGCGCGGCGGACGCGCTGCGATACACGGCCATCGCACTGTTCGTAGAACGCGCACGTGCCGCGGACAATTGCTTTGCGCTCACCGATGCGAACGCGCCGATCATCGCGGACATCTGCCGGCGGCTCGATGGGATTCCGCTCGCGATCGAACTTGCGGCGGCGCGCGTGAGGATATTGAGCCCGCGGCAGTTGCGCGACAAGCTCCACGAACGCTTTCGCATACTCGCGGGCGGGAACCGCGACCTCTTGCCGCGCCAGCAAACGCTGCGCGCGCTCATCGATTGGAGCCACGATCTGCTCGACGATCGCGAGCGCACGGTCTTTCGGCGACTCGGCATTTTCGTAGACGGATTTACGCTTGAAGGCGCGTCTGCCGTCGCGAGCGATCAAGACCTCGATGAGTTCGATGTCTTCGACCTCGTCGCGTCGCTCGTTGAAAAGTCGCTCGTGCTCGCGGAGCCCAGCGGCGATACGTTGCGGTATCGGTTACTCGAGTCGACGCGCGAGTACGCGGCGGAGAAATTACGGGAGGCGGGGGAGCGCGATCTGCTCGCGGGCCGGCATCTGCGTTACCTGCGAGATTGGTTCGCAGAATTGTACGAACGACAAGAAGCAACGGCGCGAAGCGCCGAATGGATTGCGGGATTTGCGACGGAGCTCGAGAGCGTGCGATTCGCACTCGACGATGCGCTTGCGCGCTTCGAAGCCGTCGCGGGCGCGGAACTGCTGGCAGCGATCGAGCGCGCGTGGAAAGCACGAGGATTCGCGCGCGAAGGAATCGCTCGGAACGAGGCGTTCATTGCGGCGCTTCCGGGTGACGAGGTACTCCTGCTGGCCAAGCTTTCCGCAACGCTTTCGTCGTTGCTCGGCTTTCAGGGCATGTTCGCCCATGCTTTGGAGGCCGCGACGAAGGCACGTGCGTACGCGCGCCCCAGTGGCGACGGTCCAGCACTCGCCCTCGCCTTGCGCGCGTACTCGCGTGTGAGCGCTCAGCTCGGCAACTTCGCGGATGCCGACGCCGCGCTCATTGAAGCGGCTGCGATTCCGCTGCTCTCGGCAGCCATGCGTTCCACTCTCACGGAGGCGCGATTGCACCTGAGCGACCTGAGCGGTGACCTCGATGCGGCGGCCCGCGGGTACCAGCAACGGATCGCGGAGCAACGGGCGATCGGCAGCGTTCGGAACGTACACGCTGCTGTGATAAATCTTGCGGGCATCGAACATGCTCGGGGACAAACGGATCGTGCGATCGAGCTCGTGCGAGACGTGCTTCCCGAGCTTAGAAGCGAAAGCGACCAAATATTGTGTGCGAACATACTCGCCAACTTGGCCGGCTATCTTGCTGCGCGCGGCGACCTTTCCGGCGCGATGGAAGCCGCACACGAGGCCATCGCAAAGCTCGCACCGGACCCGGATCACTACCTCGTCACGGCCGCGCTCGAACATCTCGCGCTCGTCGATGCGCTGCAAGGCCGATTTCGTCGAGCGGCCCGCCTCGCGTCATACACAGATTCGGGGTTTGCGAAAACAGGCACCAAGCGCCAATTCACCGAGCAAACGACCTACGATCGGCTCAGCACGTTCTTGGAAGCAAACCTCACGCCCGAAGATCGCCTCCAGTTCACGGCCGACGGGAGCGCATTAACATCCGAAGCTGCCGTCGCCCTCGCGCTCGAACAAAGTGCGCCGTGAACTACCCCCGAGACCGTCGCTAACCCGTGGCGTCGAGACGTACTACCAGACGCGACCGTAGCCCCTTGCGGCAGCTGCCCCACGTCGCGATAGGGCCCCCGAACTCATTATTTTCGGAGGCAGCACACGATGGTAGGAACGGTCAATGCGGAGCGAAACTCGCGGGCTCTCGAATTCGGAATGTATCGCGACGGAGACAACAACCTCGATGAGGTGCAGGCGGTGACGATCGGTCAGGCGCTGCAGACGAGCAAAGCCGACCACAGCATCGAATTCACGGTAGAAGATACGACCGCACGGCGCGGCTTCGAACCCGAGCACGTGCTACGGACGGAATCCTACAACATCACCGACGGCAAGATCTCGAAGAATGTCGACGTTTCGGCGCCGCACGACATGTCGGCGCGCGAAGACCTCACGGCCTTCGTCGCCCACACGCTTGGCAACGCGGAACGCGCGCACGCGCAGCAAACGTGGATCGATCTGATCGACCACGGCGGCGGCGACGGCGGCGGCCTGCAATCGACGCACAGCGATGCCGGCATCATGCGCGAAGACGACATCGCGGGCGCCATTGCCGACGGCGTCGCGCTCCACGCACAAGAACATCCCGAAGACGCCGGCCGCAAAGTCGATGGCGTGGTCGCGAATCAATGCTTGATGGCGACGATCGCGTTCTCGTCCGCGTTATCGCACGCAGGCGTCGACTATTTAGCCGCGTCGCCCGAGACGATGCTCGCGCCGGGCGTGCCCTCCGATGTCGCGCACGACATTGCCGCGAACGTCAACGATTCGAAGGCGATGGCGACCGCTGTGGTCGGCACGACGATGAACGAGACGTATGGCTCGCACGTCGACGGTTTCGCGCCGGCGGCCGCGTTTGATGTGATCGATCTCAACCCGGCCAAAGCCGCAGTGGTCCAAGGCGCTGTGAAGAATCTCGATGCGGAACTCGTGAAGGCCGCAGCCGATCCGGACATGCGCGCGGCGATTCGCGAGGATGCCAAGAAGGTCGACGGCATGGTGCGATTCCCCGAAGGCAAGGGTATGCCATGGAAGGCCGACCGGCCGGCGATCGCGCTGTACAAGAAGATCTTCGAAGACGCCCGGCTGAGTTCCGAGGTGCGAGAGGCGGCGCTCCAAGCCCGCAACGCGATCGCCGACACCGTGATGGCGCACGCCGAAAGTGCCGACTTCGCTCCGTTCAACGATGCCGATTACACCAACGCATACGGGCCAACGGTTCACTTCCCGGTAAGTCCCAAACAAGTCGACGCGTGGGCGCCGCAGATCTCGGAGACTGATAACGCGTTCTACAAAGCGGTTGGCGCGGCAGACCTCGCGAAGGTCATCGCCTAGCAAGCCCATCCCGACGAGACGGTCCGTCTTTTGGGGGTCGCTTTTCCGAGCGACCCCCGCCCGTTCCGGGAAAGCGCCGATTTCGTGCCTTTTAACGACGCTGGCTAGCAGTTTCGATGCTGCAGATCATCGCGGCCCTAGCTCGCGGGATACTATCGATCGGCGACTTCGTTACAAGAATTCCGTCTCATATTGTGCTGCAAGGGCTTGGGCTTTCTTGCCGATGGCGGCCTTCTCGGCATCGCTGAGAACCGGCGGTTGGGATTGGCGAGACGGCACCGGTATTCCGACCGCGAGAAAGAATGCGTCTTGACCCGCCGGCGCGCACGTACAAAGAACGTGCGCCGTCGTATCCGACTCGTTGTGGATGAAGTGCGGGGCGTTAGCCGGAACGTTCGCGGTTTCGCCGGCCCGCACGGTCACTTTTCGACCTCGAAACGTCACGACGCATTCACCTTCCAGCACAGTAAACGTCTCTTCGAAATTGTGACGGTGCGGAACGGGGCCGCCGCCAGGCGGAATCTGCATGTCGATGAGGCAGAATTTCTTCGCCGTGTCTTCACCGGTCAACAGCATCGTATAAATGCCGCCGGCAAGCGCGACGTGCTTCAATTTCGCGTCCTCACTCGGCCCAACGAGCGTCAGTTGCCGACTCAGATCGTCAGGCGGGATTGTCGAGGCACGTGTGCTTGCGTCTGCCTTGTCGTTCACTTCGAATCTCCTACGAACCCAACCGTTCGATGCATAGAACCGAAGACCTTGACCGCCGCGCGCCTTCCGCTTCACGCCCGTCGATGCGATGCGGCTCGATTCGTAAGGTGATATCATCTTGATAACAACCTCCGCAATGCACTCGCCGAGTTGATAGGAAGCGCCGCTACGGTGGGTCGCCGAGTGCTATCAGGAGGCGCCGTACGCTGTACTCCCACGCTCTTCCAAGAACTCTTTCGACGCGATCGAGCCTGTCGTGACGAAACGCGTCGATCATCTCGTCGTGCTCGCGGGCGGATCGCTCGATGTCGCGCGCGTCGGACATGTAGAGACGCTCGTACCGTTCCATTCCGCTCTGCACGCTCTCGAGCATCCCGAGCAATCGCCGGTTCGGGCACCGATCGACGATGGTGCGGTGGAAACGGCGATCGGCAAGGCGTGCTGCTTCGGGCTGGTCGGATACGGCGCGAAATTCCGAATTCGTCGCGACCAGTTGCTCGATCACCGCCGCCGGGACCTGACCCGCCGTGCGGACCGCCAACAAATCGAGAGCGCGGCCGAGCGGGTAGAGCTCACGTACTTCGCGCGCGGAAAGCTTCGTTACGAAGAAGCCTCGCCTCGGATCGGAGTGCAAGAGTCCGAGACGTTCTACCGTGAAAAGGGCTTCTCGCAACGGAGTGCGGCTGATGCCGTAGGTAATGCTCAGGCGAGACTCGTTGATGCGGCTGCCGGGTGCGAGAGTTCCAGAGACAATGCCCTCGCGGATCTGTTCGCTCACTCTCGATCGAAGGTTCTCGCTCTCGCTCATTCGCCAGGGATCGCTTTGATGATGCGGGTCACGATCGCGTCGCGCGTGGGCCCCCACGTCTTGTAGTTATTGTAGTTTCCGGCCGCGATCATAACGGTTAGGTCGAGTCGCGGAAGCACGTCGAGGATCTGGCCGCCGTTTCCCTGGGCTTCGTAAGCACGATACGTTTTCCCATCGACCGTATAGGAGCGCACGTGCCATGCGTACCCGTACCCGTCGCCCGGATCGAAGGCGAGGTGCGCGTTCCACGACTGCTCGATCCAGGTTCGCGGAATAACGCGCCGGCCGTTCCACGTTCCGCCGTTGAGAAATAGTTGGCCGATCTTGAGAAAATCGCGCGGGCGCACGTATGCGCCGCCGCCCAGATACCAGTCGCCCGTCGGAGTCAGGTTCAGGGCGTACCGCTTCATCTGTAACGGTGCGGCCACATGCTGCGCGAAGTACGCTGGCAGCCACGCGTGCGTTGCCGAGGCGATCGCACCCCCGGCCAGGTTGATGCTGGCGCTGCAATAAACGGCTTTCGTGCCGGGATCGCGGACCATGCGAACGTTCAACAGGAGTCTGTACCAATCGGGCTCCGAGGTCTGATTCTGAACGGTATTCTCGTTCGCGGCGGAATGCTCATCGTTGTCGTCGCAATCGAGGCCCGTCGCCATCGATAGCGCATTCCCCAACGTGATTTTCGCCTTGCGAGGATCGGGGTTTGCAAGCGTTCCGTAGCGCGCGAAGAGTGGGAGCAGTGGCGTGTTTCCGGAGAGCGGGACGCCCGCCTCGATAGCTGCACCCGCGAGTACGTCGGCGTACGTTTTGCCGGCCGAACGCGTATCGTGAAGCGACGCTGCGTCGAACGGTGCGAAGTAGTCGTCGACGACGAGTTTTCCATGACGCGCGACGAGTACCGCGTGCACCGCAGGCGAGGTCACCGCTGTAGGACGTGACCCGGCTGCAAAGCGCTCGAGATCCTCAAGCGGTGCGATCGCGAAGCCGACGCTCGAGGCTCGGGCGGTCGTCCATCCGTCATCAGCGGGCAGCGGCTCTCGGTAGTTCTCGCTAACCTGCGCTGCGGGCTCAGCGCTGCGCGTCAACGTCAGAGACGGAAGACCGTCCCGTGGAATGGCGATTGAAATCGTATCGGGATTGAGAATCGAGCCGCTGAGCTTGCCCGCGGGTCCGCGCAAAGACAACGTGCTGCCGTCGGAGGTGACGGTCATTGTTTGAAGCGGACGACCGAGATTGTACAGCGGATCTCGCAGAAAGGCGGTGACGGCTCCGGCGGTGCTCCGTTGAACGTAGAGCGTCATCGTCACCCGGTTCGCGACCGGAGCGATCTGCCCGCGCCACAGATCTTTTTGGCCTTTCCGCAAGTAGACCGGCGTCGCGTAGGACGAACCGCTGATCGTCATCGGCTGCACCCAAAACGCGATCGGCATCGTTGCCGGCGCAGGCGCTACGACGCGGAGTTCGCCGCGCCGCCCCGGGAAGCAATAGAGCCGTCCCATGGCATCAGCTTCGGCCGCGGCGCGAACGCCCTCAAGCTCGGCATGGGTGCCGTCAACGACGACCAGTCCGGCGAGCCCTTCGCCGAGATCACGAGAGGTTTTCCAGATGCCGGCGAGCTGTCCCGGATTCGATCCGGCCAGCGCCGTGTTCCCAAGGAGCGGTATGGCGAGGGCCAGACATAACGCCGATTTTTCTGCCATCTTATGCATACGATTATATCATTTCTGTATACACTTTTAGATTCCCTCGCAACCCTAGCGCCTGGGCTGCCGGCGACCGTCCGGCATTGACACGGGACGGTGCAGGACGAGCGCTAGGTAACGCTCTGTTAAGGAGTAAGGGCGCCGGTGCGGTATCGATGCGGGCCGACGAGCCGTTGAGTTTCCACATCCCGACGCCACGCCGACTTTCACCTAGCAATGGCCGCTCGGCCAACGAGGAATTACCATGAACATCAACCTACGAAATAAGCGAGCCGTCGTTACTGGCTCCACGGCCGGCATCGGCCTCGCGATCGCACGCGGACTTGCAGCGGCCGGCGCCCATGTCGTGATCAACGGCCGGACCGAGGCACGAGTACAAGCGGCGATCGCGGACATACGTGGCACGACCGCCGATGCAGACGTGTCGGGAGTCGCAGTCGATATGGCCACTGCGGCGGGAGCTGCCGCACTCGTTGCGCAGATCCAACACGCCGATATTCTCGTCAACAACGTCGGGACCGCCAACCTCTTGCCCTTTGCGGACCTGACGGACGAACATTGGACGACGCTCTTCGAGCTAAACGTAATGAGCGGCGTACGTCTGACGCGGCATTACCTTCCCGCAATGGTGGCGCAGGGGTGGGGACGAATCGTCTTCATCAGCAGTGAGTCCGCTTTGAACATCCCGCCGGACATGATTCATTACGGCATGACAAAGACGGCGCAACTGGCGGTTTCTCGCGGCGTTGCGGAGTCGGTCGCCGGCACGGGAGTCACCGTTAACGCGGTCCTGCCCGGCCCAACCCGCTCTGAAATATTGTTCAATTGGCTCGAGCCGGTCGCAAAAGAGCAGGGCAAGTCCCTCGAGCAAGTAGAGCAGGATTTCCTCGCTGCCAATCGGCCGACAACGCTAATCAAGCGTTTCGCGACGACCGAGGAAGTTGCGAACATGGTCGTCTATGTTTGCTCCGAGCAAGCCTCTGCTACCAGCGGCGCTGCGCTGCGTGTCGATGGCGGCGTCGTACGATTTATCGCGTGATAGCGACAAGCAGACGATAACCTTTGAGCTTTAAGAAGCGGCGACAGTGTGGTACGTAGTTGATATGACAACCAAATTGGAGGTTTCGCCCAAGAGTCTCCTCTTGATAGGCGCGTCGCGCGGCCTCGGCTTAGCGATCGCCGAGCAGTATCTAAGACGGGACTGGCACGTGATCGGCACCGTTCGGGGCGGCGACCCGACGAAGTTGCACGCTCTCCGCGAGCACTGGGAGACTCAACTCGAGATCGAAACGGTCGACATCACCATACCTGACGAAGTCGCGGCGCTCCGCACCCGTTTGCAGGGACGAATGCAGGATTTCGTGCTGGTGAATGCCGGCGTGAAGAACGACGACCAAGAGACGATTGCCGACGTGAGCAGGGAAGAGTTCGTGCGCGTGATGGTTACGAACGCGCTAGGCCCGTTACGTGCGATCGAAACCTTGAACGGCCTCGTTCGGCCGGGTGGAACGATAGCGATCATGTCGTCTGGCCTGGGAAGCGTCACCAACAACGAGAGTGGAGGATACGAAGTCTATCGCGCGAGCAAAGCTGCACTCAACACACTCATGCGGAGCTTTGCCGCACGACACGCATCCGACAATCGAACGTTGCTGCTCTTAGCGCCGGGTTGGGTGCGCACCGACATGGGAGGGCCGCAAGCGTCCCTCAGCATCGAAGAAAGCATCCCCAACCTAGTAAACACCATCGAAGCGCAGCGTGGGAAGCCCGGCCTGCACTATCTCGACTATCTCGGCCGAACCGTGCCGTGGTAGAAGCGTGCTGTGCTTGTCGTTACAACAACTTGCTATGGCCGGGACCGCACATCGGTGCCGGCGTGAGTCCGGGAGGCCATGAAGGTGCGATGAGGATAAGGATTCCAAATCCGACGATCGCGAGTGCTAGCGGCGCATCAAGACGGCTTTCGGGGGGATCATCTTCTGGGCGAGAACGAGAACGGTGATCGCGGCCATCCACATGACGCTCGTCACGCCAAGCGCCGCAAGCATCAGCATCAATCCAATGCACGAACCGACGCAGTTGAGCCCGAACTCGAATCCGGAGCAAACCGTGTCGCGGCAGCGACGACGGAAGTGCTTCTTCAGCGGTGTGACCTCGTAGAATCCCGTCGCGAGCACAACCGCGCCGGCAACGACAGACTCATGCGGCCGGTAGAGCGCGTATGCCGCTGTGCCTACCAGTGTCCAGACAGCGAGGTACGATCCCACGAAAAACAGCACCGCCTGGATCGGATCGCCGGCAAGAACACGCCTTACGAGGGCGGATGCCGCCGCCGGCAGCATCATCGCCGCCATCATCGGCACCCACGTCACAAGGTTCATGTCCATCCCGCTCATCGCGCCGGGTCGGGGGCGTCGCCTCCGTCTTCGAAGAGCTCGAGCAGGCTCGCTTTGCCTTCGGGTCCCTCAAACATCGTGGTTTCGTCACTCATTGGGCTCGCCTTTGCCGGTGGTGATCAAACTGCGCAAGCTGTCGTTGATGTAGGACGTCCACCCTTCCGAGCAGGCGCCGTAGCATTCGCAGCTGGGGAGCAAGCCCACGTGCGTGAAGCGGACCTCCGTCTTGCCGCCCTTCTTCTCAATGTCGAACACGATCGTCGTGCCGGTCCACTCCGTTTTATTTTCGACGCATTTCACGTATCCGTCTAGAACGAGCCATTCGATTTTCTTGCCGGGAACGAGTTCGGTTATTCTCTGCTTGGAACGATGCATGTGCAGGTAGCGATACGTCCACTCGTCACCGAGCTTATCGGTGCTGCCTTCGATGCTTCGGGACCACCATCCACGAACGTTATTAATCGCGGCGAACGCTTCGTCCGGAGGTTGGTCTACCGTAAACGTAACGGTGAAAGCTTGGGTACTCACATTCGCATCGGCGATGCTCATGATGCCACACGCTTCGCGCCCCTCCGCACGGCCTCCGCGACAAGCGCCTGTCCGATCCCGAGATTGGCACCGGTGACCAAAACGGATTTGTCTTTGATGGTCATTTTGCACTCTCCTTACGTTGGTCTCGATGCCCGGGTCATCCGAGCTGTCGAATAGTTAGGCGTCATAGCGCTGTGAAACTGGGCGATCGCCGACCGCACAGTTCTCGACCGCATTATAGTGCACTAAGATTTCGTCGTCGTCTTCGATCGCAAAATAGAACCCTTCCCGAGCCTCGTCCAACGACTCCGGTACGCCCCTTTCTGCAAACTTGGTGCGTAAGGTTTCGGCAATCGCAGATCTTGCTAACCCCTCAGAAACTCGCTGTTCTGCGATCATCGCTTCGCTCCGGGGCCCGCCAGGTGGACGATGCGCAAGTCCATTTCTGCATCACCGTAGGAGCATCTGAAGTCGAGATCTTCCATCCACCGCGGTCCGGGTACCGGCGTCGAAGCCTTCGTTCGTTCCGTACCAATCACCGCGGCCGGACGGCGTGAGATCGAAGAGATGCCAGACCGGCGAGAGCAGGTCGATGCCGCGCTCGCGATCTTCGAGCATCGGATGCGCGGTATAAAAATGGCGCACCTCATCGCCGTCTTTCTTGAAGACGGCGATTGTCGAATCGGGACGACCGTCTGCGTCTTCGGCGTCGATTTCTCGGGCAAAGGCCGGTCCGTCGTCTGAGAGCAGGCGCAAGCGATCCCATCCGCGATGCGCACCCCAGGCGTGCAGTCTCTCGAACGGGGCGCGTGACGCGATCACAAAGTTCGCCCGCTGCGTGACGTGTGTCACAACGCCGTTGTAACCGTCGATCCAGAGCGAACACATCGGACAGAATTCATCGTCGTCGGCCCAGTACATCAAGTGGTAGACGATCAACTCGGCCTTGTTCCCTTCGAACAGCTCGGATAGGCGAACGCGATCGCCGTTTTCGATGAACCTGAAATCGGGAACGACCGGCCCGGGCGGCAAGCTACGCCGCATCGCTGCCACGGCTTCAATCCGTTCGCGCAAATCGATCTCCGCCACGCGCAAGCGCGCGCGCGACTGGCGATAGGCATGGTCCGCTCCGGGCATTAGAAGGCTTGAATCGTCCATGTTATTTCTTTTCGAGCAGGCGACCGGCCCACGGCAAGTGCACCCCTTTTACGGGGATACCGAAGACGTGCGCGAGTATCATGGCGCTGCCCGAGAACTGGACTTGCGGTGTCATTGGCTTGTTAGCTCCTTCGCCCCCAAAATATCGCCGGTTGGTGAACGAAAGACCAGAACCACTCAAACACCTTACCCGAACATTTAGCGCGTTTCGGCCGGGTTCGTATCCGGGAGGCAGGCCAGCGACGCCGAGACAGCCTCCTCGAATGTCTGCTTCGAGCCATCCGATAGTTGGGACTCGAGCCCCCCGGCAGTCAGGCGGCCCCGCAGACGCTCGAGCAGTCGTTGCATTGCGGCGTCGTGGAATCGAAACATCGCAGGCGGCTCCGAACAGCCCATCGACCGCGCGCCTTGGATGGCTCCGAGCAGCCTCGCCGCATCCTCCGGCCGATCGTCGCGTAGTGCGGCTTCCGCCGCGGCAAGGTGCGCACCGAAGAGCATTGCTGGGCCGCAGCGAGCCTCTGAGAGCGCTTCGCGCGCATCGTGAAAAGCATCGTCTCGTTTACCGACGGCGACTGCCGTCGAGGCGGCGAGTGCGAGCGCCCAGCCCGCAAGGTTTGCGCCGACGCCCGACCGTCGAAATTCCTTCGCCGCGTCACGTGCGCTTGCTCGCGCTCGCTCGAGCTGCCCCAAATCGAGCTCAACCGCGCAACGCCCAATGTGAATAAGGCCGCCCGTCAGCATCCCCGGCGTGGCACCGTCGATTTCCCACGCTTCGTCGAGAAACGCACGCCGCGTCGCAGCATCGCTCGGATCGACCGTATGAGATCGTACGACCAGCGCCCATGCGAGCGCGCTCTTGCGAGGCTGAGTCCGCAAGATGCGAACAGCTTCCTGGGCTGCGCGGTCGGCCTCATCGCAGCGCTGCACGCACGACAACGCCCACGCAACAAATGAGAGAGCTCTGGCGGCTGCCACCAGCATATCCGGACGGTCGCCGGCCTGACCGGCTGCGCGAAACAGCTCGACGGCGAGACGCCCCGCTACGACAGCAAGCTCGAACCGGCTCGCATAGATGAAACAGCGGCACAAAGCAAAGTGGAGCCACCCCTCGAGCTCTCGAACGCCTGCGGGGGCAATCGCATCGAGGGCGGCTTCACACCAGCTCGCGCTCTCGGTCCAGCGCGCGAGCAACTCCAACGCTTCTGACTGCAAGACGGTAAGCGTCGCGCCAACCACGACGTCGTTGCGATCGATGAGCGACCACTGTAAGGCAGCGCGGTAATTGTCCAGCTCCGGCTCAATTGACGCCAACCACGGAGTCGCTGCGAATTTGCCATAGGTCGCCTCGGCATCTCTTGCCACGGCGCAGTAATACTCGGCATGTGCGCGAGCCGCTCGAGCGTACTCGCCGCGCACGACGAGTTGCTCCCGAACGTATGCACGCGTCGTTGCCAGGAGATCGTAACGCGCGTCTTCTAGGCGCGTGTCCGCGACAATGAGCGACTTCTCGACAAGGGACAGGAGGGTTGGCAGTACCGCGACTCGCTCAACGACGCCATCGCACAGCGCTTCAGCAGCGTCGAGCGTGCAGCTGCCTGCGAATACTGCTAGCTGACGCAGCACTGTTTGCTCAGTCTGGTCGAGTAAGCCATAGCTCCAGTCGAGGAGACTCCGCAGCGTTTGGTGGCGCCGCGGTGCGGAGGGAACTCCGACGCTCGGAAGCTCATTGTGTCGCTCGAGCGCCCGCAAGAGCATCTCGGGACTAAGTGCTGCTGCGTGCGCGGCCGCCAGCTCGATTGCCAGTGGAAGACCGTCGAGCCGACGACATAGTCTCTCGATCGTGATGAAGCGAGGATCCTTTCGATCGATCTGTGCAAATTCGGGTGCCACATCGCTCGCTCGATCCAAGAACAGCCGAATTGCCGGCGCCGCATCCGCATGTGGGTGAGCGAGTGGCCGCAGGCGCACGACGACCTCGCCGGCAATTCGCAGCGGCTCACGACTCGTGGCGAGGATGTGCAGGTGCGGGCAGCGTTCGAGGAGCGATTTTGCGACCGCAGCGACGGAGATGAGCACGTGCTCGCAGTTGTCGAGGATGACCAGGAGGTTCTTGCCGGATAGCGCTCCGATCCATGCGTCGCCCGACGCCGGCGCCATCTGCTGCGAAACACCAAGGGTAGCGGCAATGCTCCAGGCCACCGAAGACGATCCGTCCAGAGCTGCTAATTCGGCGAGCCAGACGCCGTCGCGAAAGGACCCGAAAAGATCGCGCGCGGTCTCCAAAGCGAGTCGAGTCTTGCCGACGCCGCCAACGCCGCAGATGGTGACGAGACGACGCTCGGCCAAGTGCTTGCGAAGTTGTTCGCGTTCTTGCTCGCGACCGAGAAAGCTATTTAACGCCAGCGGCAGGTTGTGGTGATCCACTCCTCTTCCGCCTTCGACAACCACGCTGCGGCGACGAGCTCGTGGCGGCCGCGCTGCCGATTCTTCGAGACGTTTGCGGTCTGCTTCGGAGAGGCCGAGAGCAGCGGAGAGCAGCGCGATCGTCTCGCGGCGCGGTGCCGTGCGTATTCCGCGCTCTAGGACGCTGATGCCGCCTGCGCTCATCCGCGCTCGTTCGGCCAGCTCGTCCTGCGTTAGCCCGACTGCAACGCGAAAGTCGCGCAACAGCCGGCCAAACGGAACGCGGTCGCTCATGTTCCCCTCTTTAGTGTGGCTTTAGCCTGGCTTGCACGCAACGATCGCCGCTGGTGGGGCCTATCACGCCCCGGGAACGGATAAATATGCTCCTACATGCAATCCCCGATGCACGTAAGTGCATCCCTCAATTCGGACAATGGTTATCTTCGCACTTCGGTGGACGTAACTTGCTCGACCTTCTCGCCCTTGCTCGTTCCAGTAAATCGAGGAAGCGACTGGGGCTGCTCGCAGATCTTCTTCACAATTCTGTAGTCGGAAGCAACACGAAGCGAAGACGTTCACCAACGACCAGAACTTCAACGCCCGCAATGCGATCGCGGACACAGTGATGACCCACCGGGATAGCCCCCAAATTTACGTATGCCGACGCCTGAAGGTGATCGGCGTGGAAATGCGCCGAAGGAAGCGTGCATGGGTGCCTTGCCGCAAAACGCTACCGCAACCATACTGAGTGGTACGATCACGTTCGCGTTCACCGATATCGAGGGCTCGACGCAGCGTTGGGATCGCAATCGGGCGGCGATGGAAGCTGCGGTCCGCCGGCACGACGCGCTAATGCGCGAAGCGATCGCGGCCCATAACGGGCAGACGATCGGCGACGCGTTCTGTGCGGCGTTCGCGCGTCCCGAGGATGCAGTCGCGGCCATGTTCGACGCGCAGCGCGCGCTCGGTGCCGAGGATTCCACGGCTGTCGACGGGTTGCGCGTGCGCACGGCAATCCACACCGGCACGGCCGACGAACGCGATCGCGATTACTTCGGGCCTGCGGTCAATCGCGTCGCGCGGCTCCTTGGCATCGGACATGGGGCGCAAGTGCTGATCTCCGGCGTCACGAGCGAGCTGGTGCAGGGTTCGTTACCGCCGCAAGCGAGTCTACGGGACCTCGGCGAGCATCGGCTCGTGTGCGCCTGAGCTTGGCGAGCGGTGACCTCGATGCGGCGGCCCACGCCTACGAACAGCGGATTGCGCAGAGTCGTGCGCTCGGCAACGTTCGGGACGTCCTCGCATGCGTGGCAAATCTCGCGATCGTTGAACATAGGCGTGGCCAAACAGCTCGTGCGATCGCGCTCGTGCGCGAGGTGCTTCCCGCGGTGAGAAGCGGAGCCGACCACAGATTGTGTGCGCAAGTCCTTGCAATCTTCAGTCGTCATCTCCTAGACAACAACGATCTCCCCGATGCGAGGGAATCCGCGCTGGAGGCCATCGTACTGCTCGTGCGTGAGCCGGATAAGGTTCTCGTCGCGGGCCTGCTCGAAGATATCGCGATCATCGACGCGCTCGAGGGACGGTTCGCACGGGCCGCACGCCTCGCCGCCTATGCCAATGCAGCGCTAGCAAAGGCGGCTACAGGCGCGGGTCTCCGGATCAAGAGAACCGCCACAAGCTTACGAGGTTTCTAGACGCAAACCTCAACCCTGAAGACGGCGCCCGCCTCGTCGAAGAAGGCGCCATGCTAACGCCCGAAGCCGCCGTCGCGCTGGCGCTCGAAGGGAACGCGCCGTGAATAAAAAAGCGCGGACGAGCATCGCTGCCCGTCCGCGCCGCGTTCGCAATCGCGTCTAGAGTTTTACGACGACGGACTTCGTCTCCGTGTAGCAGTCGAGCGCGTTGTGGCTCATTTCGCGTCCCCAACCGGATTGCTTAAACCCGCCAAACGGCAGCGCCGCATCGAACACGTTGTAGCAGTTGACCCAGACCGTGCCTGCGCGAAGAGCCGCGGCAACCCTATGCGCGTTACCAACGTCCTTCGTCCAAACGCCGGCGGCCAGACCATACACCGTGTCGTTTGCCTCGGCCAAGATTTCGCGCGGATCGTCGAACGGTGTCGCCGCGACGACGGGCCCGAAGATCTCTTCACGCATGATCTTCATGCTCGGCTTCACGTCGACGATCACGGTCGGCGCGACGAAATATCCGCGCTCGCTAGCGCGCCCGCTACCGCCCGTCAGCGTCCGCGCGCCCTCGTCGATTCCGGACTGAATGTATCCGGTCACGCGGTCGAGCTGCTCGTCCGAGACCAGGGGGCCGATATCCGTGGTTTGATCGAGACCGGATCCGATCTTCATCCCTTTGGCCGCCGCTGCAATACCCTGCGTCACCTGGTCGAACACCGAGCGTTCGACAAACAGGCGTGAGCCGGCCGTGCAGCACTGACCCATATTGAAGAAAATCCCAAAAGCCGCTCCCGCAATCGCCTCATCGATGTTCGCATCCGCAAAGATGATGTTGGGCGATTTCCCACCGAGCTCGAGTGTGACTTTCTTGAGGTTGCCGGCGGCGGCTTTGACGATCAGCTTGCCCACCTCGGTCGATCCGGTGAAGGCAACCTTGTCGACATCGGGGTGCGCCGCGATTGCAGCACCGGCCGTCTCGCCATATCCGGGGACGACATTGAGGACACCCTCAGGGAAGCCGACCTCTGCCGCGATTTCCGCCAGCAACAGCGCCGTGAGCGGCGTCTGTTCGGCGGGCTTGAGAACGATCGTGCATCCGGCCGCGAGCGCCGGGCCGATCTTCCAGGCAGCCATCAGCAGCGGGAAATTCCAGGGGATGATCTGGCCCGCGACGCCGATCGGCTCGCGACGAGTGTAGGCGTGAAACTCTCCGGGGATCGGAATCGAATCGCCCAGAATCTTCGTCGCCCAGCCCGACATGTAACGGAGGTTGTCGATCGACATCGGCACGTCTGCTACGCGCGCGACGGCGAGGGGCTTGCCGTTATCGAGCGATTCGAGCAGGGCGAAATCTTCGAGGCGTTCTTCCATCTTGTCGGCCAGCTGGTAAATCAGCCGGGCACGTTGCGAGGGTGAGAACGAGCGCCACGGTCCGCTCTCGAAAGCGCGACGCGCGGCTGCGACCGCAAGGTCGATATCGGCGCTGTCGCCTTCAGCGACATTCGCGAGGACCTCACCCGTCGCGGGATTGTAGACCGGGAACGTCTTCCCGCTTTTCGCATCGACGAACTTTCCGTCGATGAAAAGCTTCTTGGGGTCTTTGAGAAACTTTTGCGCAAATGCCGGGAGTTCAGCGGCCTCTGGTCTGTAAGTTACGGCCATGTGATTTCCTCATTCTATCGTCGGTCCCGGGCGAAGATTCGCCCGGGTTGCAAAAAGCGGCCGCTCGTGAAATTCGCCTAGCCCGCGAACGGCTCCCTTCGGTCGCCCGGGCGGGAGCCACGTAGACCTGGCCGGCAGCGTCGCGCCGCTTGGCAGTTCTTACAGAGCCAATTTTCCACAAACGGAACCACGAACCCAATGTCAGCATGATCAGCAAGGCGACTTAGCGCGAGGACGTGCAAGGACACATTGGGTATCGTACCGAGGCCGCGCGGCAAGCCGCTCGCGGTCGGGGTCTTATCTCAAAGGAGAGCACGACGATGGAGTGGACGAATAGGATCTCGCCCGACGTACCGGGTCCGGGCCAAATCGGCCGCCTTGTGTTGCCGGACATCATACGCCGGAGCGCGCGCAAGTATCCCGGTAAAACTGCGATCGTCGATGGATCGCGGCGCGCGAGCTACGCGTGCTTCGACGCGGATGTCGATCGCCTCGCGAACGCGCTGCTCGGACGGGGCTTGCGCAGGGGCGACCGCGTGGCCACCTTATGCGCAAACTCTTACGCCTATTGCGTCGCGATGTTCGGTATCCAACGTGCGGGTCTCGTCTGGTTACCGATCAATCAAAACCTGCGGCCGGACGATATTGATTACATCGTCGGGCACGCGGAGCCGCGTTTCACGATCGTGGATGAGGCGCTGTACGCAGGCCCGCTCGGGCGCGTGCTCGATGCGCGCATGAGCGCGAACGAGCTCGCAGTCGTGGCCTACGATCCGTCGCTTGCAACGGAGCGCACGACTTTCGACACGTTGCTTGCCGAAGGCGCCGCAAACGATCCTGACGTTGAACTCGCGGACCGTGACGTGTGCCAGATCATGTACACGAGCGGCACGACGGGGCGGCCCAAGGGTGTCATGCATTCGCACCTATCGGTGTACGCCGCCCTCTTCGGCAACGTCATCGATTTCAGCATTCGCGCATCCGATGTAACGAGCGCAATGCTTCCTCTCTTCCACTGCGCGCAGCACTGCCTGATCACGAGCGTGTTTCTCGCCGGCGGGACCGCCGTCATCATGCGCACGGTCGACCCGGGCGCGTTCATCGAAGCAATCGCGCGGGAGAAGATGACATTCGTGCTGTCGCTGCCGCCGATCTATACGGCAATGCTCGATCACCCGGCACTCGCTGCGAACGATCTTTCGAGCTTGCGTTTGTGCGTATACGGAATGATGCAGGTGCCGGAACACGCGTTGCGCCGCCTCGTCACCGAAATTTGTCCGAACTTTACGCTTGGCGCCGGCCAGACCGAGATGTATCCGGCCACGTTGAGCTTCAAGCCGGACTTGCAACTCGAGAAGATCGGTCCGTTTTGGGGCGATTCGTGTATCGCGACGGAGACAGCGATCATGGACGATGCCGGCCGGTTGCTACCCGCGGGAGAAATCGGCGAGATCGTGCACCGCGGGCCTAACGTGATGGCGGGTTATTTCCGCGACGCCGAGGCGACGGCGAACGCGCGCGCCTTCGGCTGGCACCACACGGGCGACCTCGGCATGTTTGATGCCGACGGACAACTGATCTTTACCGACCGCAAGAAAGACATGATCAAGAGCGGCGGAGAGAATGTCGCGTCGATCGTCGTGGAGCGCGCGCTGTGCGCGCATCCTGACGTCGCGGCGGCGGCTGCCATCGGTCTGCCGCATCCGCGCTGGTTTGAAGGCGTTACCGGCGTCGTGCTTCTGAAGCCGGGCGCGACGGCCGGCGAGGCAGCGCTGCTGGCACACTGCCGATCGCTTCTTTCCGTGCACGAAGTTCCGAAGGCGATCCGCTTCGTCGAAGTCTTCCCGGTGACGGCGACCGGCAAGATTCAAAAGAATTTGCTGCGCGAACGTTTCAGCGATCTCTACGAGCGCGAGGGCATGACGAGTCGCGCTTGAGGATTTGTCGTGCTAGAACGGGTACGCGGGCGCGGTATCCTGGATGGTCACCCACTGCCACTGCGAAAACTCATCCCAGTTCGCCGGACCACCGATGCTCGTGCCGTTGCCGGATTTCCCACGACCACCGAACGGGTTGAGGACGTCGTCGGCGACGGTTTGATCGTTGATGTGCAGCAACCCGACGTTGAGTTTCTCGCCGAGTGCCATCGCGCGGCCGACCGATCGCGAGATGATGCCGGCGGAAAGCCCGTATTCGGTATCGTTCGCGAGCCGCGCCGCTTCATCGTCGTCGAGGAACGGCGTCAGGACGGCGACGGGCCCGAAGATCTCCTCTTGGAACGCCGCCATATCGGCCGTAACGCCGGTTAAGACGGTCGGAGGAAACACCAAACCATTGGGAGATCCGCCGACGAGCATCTTTGCGCCAGCCGCAACGCTGCGCTTCACGATGTCGTCGGCGTGCTCTACCTGCTGCTGGTTGATCAGCGGCCCGAACGCGTGATCGCCTTGTGCAGCACCTAAATTGCGAGCTTTGGCCGCAATGCGCTCGGTCAACTCGGCGATGATCGATTGCTGGACCAGAATCCGGCCCGAGGTCATGCAGATCTGGCCCTGATGCAGATAGGCCGCCCACGCGGCATTCGAAGCCGCAAGGTCGAGATCGGCATCGTCGAGCACGATGAGCGAATTTTTGCCACCGAGTTCGAGTGAGACCTTCTTGAGATGCTCGCCTGCGAGTTTTCCGATCGCGCGTCCGGTCTTGGTCGATCCGGTAAATTGGATCATCGCAACATGAGGGTCGATGCAGATCGCTTCGCCGACCTCGGCACCGCCGGGCACGACGTGTAGCGCGTCGTTCGGTAACCCGGCATCGTCGAACAGCGACGCGATCAACATGCCCCCCGAGATCGTGGTCCGCGGATCCGGTTTGAGCACGACCGTGTTTCCGATTGCGAGCGCCGGCGCGACCGCGCGCAGACTGAGGTAAAACGGGAAATTGAACGGCGAGATAACGCCGACCACGCCGAGCGGCTGGCGGCGACAAAAGCTCATGCGGCCTGGAGCGGAGCTCGGGAGCATCATCCCCGGCGATTGGCTGGGCATGGCCGATGCTTCATAGAGCAACCGAATGGCAACCGAAAGTTCAAACATCGCTTTACCGATGCCGGAGCCGCTTTCGCGCACGATCCAATCGGCATACGCGTTCATGCGTTCTTCGAGCAGAGATGCAGCCTTGCGGAAGACGCGGGCCCGGTCCTCATACGGCGTTGCTGCCCAACTCTTCTGGACGGCGGCCGCTTTCGACGCTGCTTGCGCGACGGTAGACGTTGAGCCTACGCCGACGCGTCCGATGAGTGCGCCCGAAGCGGGAGCGCGTACCTCCGCCGTGTCGTCGACGGGCTGCCAGCCGCTCGAATAGATCGAGTCGTACCACGCAGGGCGCTCCGCTGCTACTTCTTCTATGCTCATACAAATGTCCTCAAGCTCGAACGATACGTATGCAGACACCGTACGTCTAGGATGTACAATGCATATACCGCACACGATGCAGGCCGTATTCTGCACATCGCCTAGATCGCCGGGTCCGGGCGCGACGGCGCCGCTCCCGTGGCACGGGAGCCGGGACCGGATAAATGCCTAACGAAACGAGCAGAAGGTACAAACGTTCGGATCGCGTCTACGTCAAGGCGATCGTCTCAGCAACGGGAGTAGGTATGGTGTACCACGGCCGATCGCGAGTTGCCCTGGCTTGCCTCATCTTTCTGGCCGCCCTAGCGGCAGGAGCGTCGGCCGAGAATGCGGCGGCGTTGACGACGGGCATGAACATCGTGAACCCGCTGCGCGCGAAGCTAGAAGAACAGGACGCGTTGATAGAACAGCTGCGCGCGGCCGGCGTGCGCGTCGTCCGCTGCGGTATCACGGACGATGCGAAGGGCGTCGACTTTGCCCAGCGGCTGAAGGCGGCCGGGATCGCGATCGAACTCATCGTCAGTGCGAAGTATGCGCCCAACGCGCCGACGCGTGCGTACCAACCCCAAGTATACCCGGAGATGTGGGGCGGCTCGCCGCTTTCGGATGCGGACCCGCAACTCTCGCACGCCTCTTTTGCATCGTTGCTGGGGAAGCTTGAAGCGAACGACATCGCGCTCGCCGGCTTGGAGCTCGGCAACGAGATCAATTGGACTGCGTTCAACCCAGAGTTTCCGCTGCCCGGTGAGGGCAAGTCGCTCGGACTCGCCGATCTCTATCACGACTCCGAAGGGCAGCAGATCGCAAAGGGCTTTCTGCAGTACCTCAAAGTCCTGCGCGAACTCAAAGACGTGCGTGATGCATCGCAGCTCTACGCGCACACGCCGATCATGACGGCGGGTCTCGTAGACGCGGGCCCGCCCGGCCCGCGCAAGAGCCTGCTCGACAACGTGACCCTAGATGCCACGCTCGCCTTCATGCGGGCGAACGGCCTAGACAATCTCGTCGACGCATACGCGATCCACACCTACCCGAGCGAACGCGGCACGCCGGCCGCGCACAGCCAGCGCTTGTACGATATCACCGTCGCCGACTGCCGCCCCCCGGGCTCCGCCGACGGTAAGCCGTGCTGGATCACCGAGTGGGGCTTCCCGAACGCCGACAAAATGTGCCCGATCGATGATGGCGCGCGTACGGCGCTCGTGCGCGAGTACATGGGTTACTTCCACACCCTTGCCGATGCCGGCCGCGTAGCCGGCGTGATGTACTTCTCGTGGGATAGCGATCCGTGGTCGAAAACAGTCGACCGGGACAGCGTCTATCGTTGCGATGCTCTCACGAGCGCCGGTCAAGCGGCGCTGCACTAACTATCAGAGCGACGGATGTGAGGCGACGGCACGCCGCAGCGCGGCTCTAGGCGTAGTGCGCAACTTCGCTCGCGCGGAAGCGCGGCAGTCGCGGGAACATTTTGGAAGTGTCTGCGTATCCGATGTTGATGAGGTACTGCGAGACGAACCGGCCGTCCGGGAAGAATGCCTTGTCAACGACGGGTCGCTCGAAGCCGGCCATCGGGCCGGCGTCGAGACCGACGGCTCGGAGTGCGATGATGAAATACGCCATTTGAAGAACTGCGTTGTCCCACGCCATACCGCGCTGCTTGGGCTCGGGCATACCCCCAAACCGGCTCTTGAACATCTCACCGCGCTCAGGAACCAAGCGGGGAAAATGTTCGAAGAACTTCAAGTCCGCGGCGACAATAGCCGTAACCGGGGCGGCCATCGTCTTGGCACGATTGCCTTCGCTTAATGCAGGCTCGAGCTTCTCCTTCGCCTCGCGCGACTCAACGAAAACGATTCGAAGCGGCAGAGAATTCGCGCTTGTTGGACCAAGCAGCGCCAGATCGAGCGCACGCTCGAGCAAGGAGTGGGGTATTGCACGATCGAGGAAGGCGTTCGCGGTACGGGCCTCCACAAAAATCTTTGCCAGGCTGGGTTCGTCGAGCGCAGCTGCGAGCTTTACTTCGACGATCTCGTCGATTGTCGGCGCTGGGATCGTGTAGTCTTCCATGATGCTCCGAAAGCGGTCGGTATGTCCCGCGTCAACGACTCTACCAAATTGTGGACCGGCACGCAATTTGGACCGCTGCTGGGCGAACGCCGACCGGGACGAATGAACGTTTCGAATCTATGGCTCGCCCCGCTGCAGGGCCTCTGCGCGTCCGCCTTGGGAGCGCTCTTCGTTTCGAAGCATTGATGCCGCGGAAGTAGTTCAGGTTGCCGCGACAGCCCTGCGAAAAAAGGTCTCCAGCGAAGCGATGAGCTTCTTCCGATTTACTCTACGAGGAGTGAAGCCCGCGCCGTGCATAGCATGAAAGAGCATGACGGCGCTCAGCTCGGGGTCCTGGATCGCCCACGCGCCGGCCTTGGTTCCCTCGGCTAGCAACAGGCTCAGCTGCGCGACGACGGGATTGCCGCTCTCGGAATGACGCTCGTGAACCGCAGACTCGTGGGAGACCGCATCGTGGAGCGCAATTCGATCGAGATGATCGCATACTGCTGCGGCCACCCAGGCGTGCAGACGCCCCCCCAGTCGTCGCGCGGCCGCCGGTCCATGGCCGCTGCCAGTTTCTCGCATTGCGTGCTAACGTACCGTTCCAAGAGCGCGGCGAGCAATTTCTCCTTCGACGCGAAATACAGGTAGAAGGTGCCCTTGGCGACGTCGGCTGTCACGACGATATCGTCGATGCTGGTAGCGGAAACGCCGCGCTCCAAGAACAGGCGCTCGGCTGCGTCCATCAATTCCGCGCGGCGTACCTCGGGCGGCTTCGTGCGCGGCCGCTTCGGTATGACTCTTGTCACCTATTCAAGTCGCTCCACAGTGCGCAGTGTTGGAAATAGCTTCATCGGAATGCTGACCGACCGCTACGGGATCGGTTGGATGGTCAACCTGCCACCTGCGGCGTTGGGAGCGAAGTCACGACGTCCGCTCGCACATTCGCGGCGAGCCGGACCGTTAGGAGACGTGGAATCCGGGACGGCTCGTCGACGACGTCTCGGTCGCGCCACTCGCCGATGTGCGCAACGGAAAATCCGGCCGCGATCGCGGCGTTCACGTACTCACCGACGTCGTGGACGTAGGCCTCGATGCGCGCGCCCGGCTCATCCGATAGCTTCGCGCCGCTGCCGAGCAGTTGGCGGAACGGGTGAAATTCGGAGACGAAGAGTTCTCCGCCCCGCCGAAGCACGCGCGCCGCTTGCGCGAATACGAAGTCAACGTCGCTAATGTGTTCGAGAACCAGATTCCCTACGACGAGGTCAGCAACGCCGGAAGCGAGCGGCCACGGTGTGCGCAGATCGTGCCGCACGAAGCGGACGTTGTCTGCGGAAACGCGCGTCCGCGCGCGCGCCAACATTTCCTCGCTGAGGTCGATGGCAACGAGACTGCGCGCTCCCTCGGCAAGCCACGCGGTGTTTTTGCCGGTACCGCACCCAAGTTCGACGATATCGCGACCGGTTCGCCCGAGGCCGATCGCACGCAGCACCACGGCATCGAGATCCCGGGTCAGGTTCACGACGGCATCATAGCTTTCGGCCCATTCTCTATACGCGGCCTCAACCTCGATCATGCAACGCGCCTCGTGTTCATTCTGCCCTCAGGCCAATCTGCTCTCGCCATGTGCGTCGCTCTTCGCGAGATCGTGTCGCACGTCCGCGAGCAGCCGCGCTTGCTCGGTCAATGCGGCGAAATTCCATCCGTGATGCTGCGCGATGGCGGCGGCGAAGGCGTCCGCCTCGCCTTCCTCGATCGTGGTCGGGATGACGCGTGCGCTCCCCGAGGCGAGATGCGAGGCTGAAATTGCGGGGCTCGCGAGTAAGAGGTTCGTGATGCCACGGGGCACGAGAGCACCAAACGGAATTCCGTAGACGTGCCGCACCGGCGCGTAGGCGGGTTCGTCACTTGGGTCGACCGGGTGCAGGTCGATTGGGTACGACGCGAGCCCGATGCTATCGGCGGGAATGCGGCCCTCCCACACGTCTTGCGTCGTGAGGCGCTCGATCCCGCTGATATGCCGCGTTTCGCGCACATAGACGTCGGGAGCGTAGATCCCGGCGCGAGCGTCCTCGAACCCCGGCACGCGATCTCGCAAGTATGAAATCAGGCGCGGCGCCTCGATCTCCGTTTGTTCCTTCGCGTTTTCCAGCGCCTTGGGATCGAGGCCATCGATGCCACACACGTCGATCGCGTTCACGCTGACCTCGCCATCCGGCAAGAGCCCGAGATTGAGATCGCGCACCACGATATCGCTAAACGCGGGCCGATACTCACGAACCACGTTCGCATACCCCCACGCGCGTCGGCCGAGCACGCCGCCCGTTCCATACCGAACCGGATCGTAGGAAGCCGAAAGCGCCGGCCACGAGACGTCGTCGAGCGTGAACATTTCGGTGACCGCCTGAGCCCGCTCGTCGATCCCGCTATCTTGGCGGCCGAGATCGTAGCGCGCGCCGGCAAGCGCGGCCACGTCGCCCGAGTCCGTGGCATCGATCACGTACGCGGCCCGAATCGTATCGAGTGCGCCGCTGCGCGTGTCACGAAACGTCACGCCGGCGACGCGACGGTCGCCCGCTTCCGGCGTCGTCACGGCCTCCACCGGTTGGGCATCGTAGCGCACGCTGATGTTCGGCTCGCTAGCGGCCATGTCGGCGAAGGTTCGTTCCGCGGCCGACGGCATGAAGACGTCGCCGAGGCGCGCATAGATCTCAGCGAAGATGCCACCTTCGACGGACGCGCCGTCGGGCGCGAGATTGAGATCCCACTGATCCATCATAGCGTCGGTAAGGGTCCCGCCGAGATCGTCCGCACCGCTCGCCAGCACGACCGTCTCACCGGCGCGCGCCGCCGTCACCGCGGCGGCGACGCCCGCCGGAGTGCCGCCCACCACGAGAATATCCGGCACGGCGAGCGGCGCCGTCTGCGCACGAGCAATGGCAGGGCTCGAGAAAAGAACTGCGGCGCACAGCGCGGTGACAATTCTACGGAGAGCGGGGCTCGTGGAGGGATTCATGGTAATCAGGAAACGATTTCCAAGTGGCTCCCGTTGCTCGCCGGCGACGTCTTAATCCGCGCTGCGCAACGCCACGCGATCCGGGTAGATCGGCCGGTTGATGATCTGCTGGAGCGTCGGAGCATCGGCCGTCAGGGCGAGGACGCAAAAGCGTTCGAATGCTTCGCGTTCGGCCAAGGCCTCGGCGAAGCGCGCGGTGTTCGTGAGGTCGACCTTCGCTGCGACTTCCAGAAATCGGATGAAGCGGCCATCGTCGTCGGTGCCGGTGTCCGCGAGCCCCGCCTCGGCGAAGATGCGCGTGGCCGCACTTACCGTCTCGCCCTCCACCGTATCGAGTTCGAGGGTGCGCGCGATATCCTCGTAGCTCATCCGCAACGTGCCGGCCGATGCGAGCCCGCGCATCCCGCGATACAACTCGCGCAGCACGGACAGCGACGGCGCGCTGCGCGCGATGATGAAATCGTTGATGCGGCGATCGCCATCGCCGTAAAGGAGATGGATGCGCGCGTCGATGCCGTCGCGGCCGGCGCGGCCGGCCATCTGGTTGAATTCGGTAAAGTTGAAGTTGAGATGGTAGAGCACCACGTCGCGCACGTCGGGTAAGTCGATGCCTTCGCCGAACGCGGAGGTTGCGACGATGAGGCGTACCTGGCCATGCCGGAACAGATCCTCGACGCGCGCCCGCTCGGCGCCGGGCACGCCCGCGTGATAGAACGCGACGGCGCCGCCGAGCTTCGCGCGTAAGCGCTCCGCGAGCTTCGTCGCCTCGGCGCGCGAGTTGCAATAAACGATGGCCTTTCCATCGCCGTCGAGTTCGCGAAAGAGATAGGCGTTCTTGTCCTTCGTGTTGCGTGCATCGATCACGTGCAGATTCTCGCGAACGCTCGGATCGATCACCCACGCATCGATGGCGAGCGCGCTGCGGATTTCGCGAAACGTTTCGTCGTTCGCGGTTGCGGTCAGGGCGAGTACTTGGGGCGCGCCGAGATCGCGCACGAACGCTCCGAGGATTCCGTAGGCCTGGCGGTGGCGAGATTCGTGCAGATGGTGCGCTTCATCGACGACCACGAGCCACGGACGATTGCATCCGCGTGCGAACGCCTCGCGATGATACGTCGCGAACTCCGGCGTCGAGAGGATGATGTCCCAGGATCCGTCTTCGAGCGCGTCCTCGAGCGCGGTGCGTTCCGTGCCGTCGATCGCGCCGTTGGCGCGCAGGATGCGCAGTCCGAATCCGTCGAGGCGTCTCGTCAGCGCATCGAACTGGTCGTTCGCAAGTGCCCGCAGCGGATAAAAAACGAGCGTCTTCTCGCCGCGACCCAGAGCGCGCTCCGCCGCGGGGAGCTGAAAACACACGGACTTGCCCCGGCCCGTTCCAAGGACCGCGAGTGCGCTGCGACCGCCGGCGATGAGATTGAGAACCGCGCGCTGCGGTTCGCGGAAGTGGCGATCGCCGATCAGCGCGATGCGCAGCGCGTCGTTCGAAGCGGGGACGCGCAGGCCGTCGCGTGACGCGGGCGTCGCGGACACGACGCGTCTGCGGCGCACGTGAATGTTGACGCCGACGTTGCGGTCGCCGCCGCCCGTGACGCTCGCGACCGTCGCGAGGTACGCGTCACCTCCGTCGATGTTCGGGGCCAAGCGGCGTGCGATTTCACGCCGGAGAAACCCAAGCTGCAACGCACCGAAGCGCACGGCGATCGCGTTTGGGTCAAAGGCGTTCTCCGGCTGCCGTTCGAACTCGAGGTGGTGCCCCGGGACGAGACCCGCGACCGAGTTCTGGCGGCCTTCGAAGCTGACCCCGACGACCTTGGTGAAAAAATCGTCCGCGTCGCCGATCGAGGCGAAGCGGTCGCGGGTGAGATATTCACCCTTCTTCGCGAACAGCTCGGTGAGGAACCGCGTCCCGTCGTCCTGCGCGACATCGCGTTCGGTATCGAGCACATCTTCCACGTCGTCGTCATCGAAATGCGCGAGCAGCCGCTCGAAGGCGGCTTCCGAAGCGGTAGGCGGCGGGAGCGCGCGCTCCCGCGCGCTAGTCGGCTTTGGGGTGGCCGGCGTCCGGCGATTCGGCCGGGGTACCTTCGTGTTCGCCATCGCCCAAGTTCAGCGTGATCTCTTCGTGGCCCATTTCGAACGCTTCGTCGTGCATTCCAGCGTTCTGTGCATCGAGCGGGTCGACCGCGAGCGTTTCGCCGTGATACGTCGGATCGTAGAGATCCGCTTCGTATTCCGGTACGTCTTCCGGAAGCTCTTCATCGACGGGCCGCGTAGCGATCGAACTCGAGCTGCCCGCATCGGTCGCCGGCCGCGAGCGTTTGTACCGAACGGGCCCCGTGGTCGGACGGCTCGAGGTCGACTTTTGCTTGCGCGCTTTGCGCGCCGCCACGATCTGATCGCGCGTGGCGGCATTTGCCGCTTGCGCGCGCGCTTCCGCGACGGTCGTGGGGCGTTGGAGCGCGTTCGCACGTTCCAACTGGCGGTGGGTCGCGGCGCTCGCGAGCTGGCGTTCGCGCAGAATATGCACGAGCGGTGCCGAGTAGAAGATCGAGTGATAGCCGCCCGAGCAGATGCCGACGAGCAATGCGAAGGCGAAGTTCTGCAGGCTCGCGCCGCCGAAGGCCAACAGCGCGACGAGCGTGATAATGACGGTCGCGAGTGTATTCACCGAGCGGGTCATCGTCTGCAGGATCGAGGTGTTGACGATCTTATCGTAGGGCTCGCCCGCCATCACTTTGACGTTTTCTCGTATTCGATCCAGAATGACGATCGTATCCATCACGGAGTAGCCGATGACGGTCAGCACCGCGGCTAGGAAAGCGTCGTCCGCGCGCTTATCCGCCAGCGCGTAGATGCCGATCATCATCGCGGCGTCGCGCACGAGCGCGATCACGACCACGAGGCCGAAAATATAGTTCCACCCGAAGCGGAACGCGATGTACAGGAACTGGATGCCGATCGCGATCACGAGCGCTTCGAGCGCCGCGATCAAGTACTCGCGGCCGAGCGACGGGCCCACGGCCGACAGATCGGACTGCGCGCGGTCGACCTTGCCGACCGTCCCGAGCGCCTGCCAAACCTTCGTGGTGTTGTCGCCGAAGTCGACCTGCGTTTCGATCTGATAGCGTTCGTTCGGCTGCGTGTCGCCGGTTTTGCCGAGCACATTGACGCGGGCGTCCTTCACCCCGACCGTCGCGAGCGCCACCTGGATTTGCGCGGTCGTCGCCGGCGCCGTGTATTTGACGGTTAGGTCGGTGCCGCCGGTAAACGAAAGCCCCAGACGCAGCGCGTGCGAGGGCTGGAAGCCGCCGCCGGGTGCGGTGAAGCTGTGATAGACGAGCGCCAAAGCGCCGAGGAAAATGATCGCGTACGAGATCAACGAGACGGTGCGAAACCACGAAACGACGTTCCAGTTGAGACGGCGGAAGAACATCGCTTACGCCCCGTACACTTTCGGGTTCTCGACCATATCGCTGTTGACGACCAGGTCGACGAAGAACCGCGTCACGAAGGTCGCCGTGAAGAGCGAAAACGCCGTTCCCCAGAACAGGGTGTACGCGAAGCCCTTCACGGTGCCCGTGCCGAGCATGAAGAGCACGCCCGCGCCGACGATCGTGGTGAAGTGGCTGTCGAAGACCGCGGTGAACGCGCGGCGGAAGCCGATCTGCACGGCCGCGCGCAAGGTCTTGCCGGCCCAAATCTCCTCTTTGAGACGCTCGAAGATCAGCACGTTCGCATCGACCGCCATACCGACGGAGAGCAC
>Ga0302326_10003761_pt1 | contig 35586 bp, 39 predicted proteins | sample Palsa_T0_3_FD_202264 | JGI IMG/M metagenome (GOLD analysis project Ga0302326, IMG submission 202264) | Peat permafrost microbial communities from Stordalen Mire near Abisko, Sweden - Palsa_T0_3 | ecosystem: Environmental > Terrestrial > Soil > Palsa > Peat permafrost | place: Sweden: Abisko...
CGCCCGCCGCCCCGCACCCCCCCCCCCCCCGCCCCGCCCCGCGGCCCGCCGGGGGCCCCCGCGCGCCCCCCGGCCCCCCCGCCCCCCCGCCGGCCCCGCCGCCCCCCCCCCCGGGCAAGCCTACGAGCTGATTCGCAGCTTCTTACCCGAAGTCTGGTTCTGGATCGCCCCCAGGGCGTCGATCAACGCCCCGTACACCGTGGCCACGATCTTCTTGTGCTGAGCGAGGGCGGTGCGGAGGGTGTGCAGCTGCCCGGGCGAAAACTTGACCGGGATCATCTTGTCGCCCTTGGATGACCGGCTAAAGAGCTTCGAGGTGACCACGAAGGGCTTCGACCGGCCGACCTTGACGTCGGCGAACGCGCCGATCGAGCAGGCCGCCGAGCACGCGACGCTTGCGAGCAGCTCGCGGTGGGCGACGGGCTGCTGATGTCGCGGAAGCGCGAGCGAGAAGCCGACGATCGATGGCACCAGCTGCTCGGCCTGAGCGGCGAGGCCGGCGATCGCGACGCTCCCCCAGCCGGAGGCGTCGTTGTACCCGGGACCCGCGGTGCAGCAGCCCAGAAGTTGACCGTTACCTCCCGGGATGTAGGGGCCGATGTCGTTGCCGATCGTGGGCACGTCGCTGAACACGCCGCCGGCAGCGCTCGAGCCACCAAGCTTGTAAAGCAGCGGATTCAGCAGCCCCAGGTTCTCGTGGTGTGAGGCGCTGAGGACTTGATCGATGATTGCTATCCCGCCCGCGAGCAACGGGGTGGCCGCACTGGTCCCTCCGACGGTGAGCCACGGGCTGGAGTTCTGGGTGTTCACGCATGCCGGCGCCGCAGTGCAGTAGATCGAGTACCCGGGAAGCAGGTCGGCGAGCATCGACACGTCGGGAATCTCACGGCGGTTGACCGGCACGACGCCCGCCTGATAGGTCGGCCGCGCGAACAGGCCGCTGACGCCGCCACCACCGGCAGCGGTGGCGATCGTGGTGTCGTTCCACACCTGCTGTCCTGCGATCTGGTTGGCTGCCGTCAGCGAGAGGTTGGTACCGCCGACGGCGGTGACCCACGGAGAGGAGGCCGGAAAGTTGACCGCGAGCGCATCGATCGGTTCGCCGGACTGGTCCTGACAGTCGGCGGAGCCGTTGTCACCGCTCGCCGCGAGAACGCTGACCCCGGCGGCGGCCGCGAGCTCGAGAATGCGCTTGCTCGCATCGATGCCGACCGCGCCGGAGGCGTCGTAGGCCTCCGACTCACAGAGGCCAAGCGAGGCGGAGATCACCTGCGGCTTACGGCTGGCTTTCTGCAGCGGAGCGGCAAATGCCGCGAGCGTGTCGGCCGCATCGGAGTCCGTCTCGTAGACGTCGATCGCGCGCAGTCCGGGCGCCGCCGCGTCGAGGACCTCGAGGTCGAGCGTCGCCTCCCCCATCGGAGCCAGCGGATGCGCCACGCCGACTCCGTAGCCGCTCACGGGTGGCACCCGGAAGCCGAAGCATTGTGCGAAAGTCGTGAGGTCGGTGTAGTCGTATCCGTCGATTTCGATCAGCGCTACACGCTCCCCCTGGCCCATGTCGCCGGCTGTGTAGAGCGGAGCGAAGTCGTACGCGGTCAAGTATTGGTTCGGCGTGAAGCCGGGATTGTTGTCCTGCGCGCCGGCATCGATGCCCGCGGTGCAGCCCGCCGGTGTGCCACTGCGTGGAAGCGACGAGCTCGGTTGTGCTGCGGCGGCGCGGGCGGTCAGGCGAACCCGCGATTCAGCGCTCAGAAATGACGACGCGACGGACGGGATCAGCGACTCCGTGTCGAGCCCGACTACACCGGCGACCAGGCCCCGGAGCGGCGCCGGCACGCGGACGGCGGCCATCGGCGCCAGGAAGCGAGTGCGATCTGCGCTGCGGTACTCGGCGAGCGGCGTCTCGAACAGGCGCTCAGCGAGGTGGGCGCTCATCGTGGCCTCGGCCAGGAGACCGGTGGCGTCGACCTTGACATCGGTGGCGCCGTTGGCACGCAGAATGCCGATGACACGCGCCCGTTCGCGCTTCGACGCCCCAAAGCGCCGGGCGAGAGCGGCGACGGACAGGTAGCGGCCGTAGAACGGCGACCCCGGGGTGGACACTGCCGTCGCGAATCTCCCGAGTCCGGCGCCGTCAACCTGCAGCGGAAGCACGAGCTGGAGAGGCTGCGCCGCCGGCGCAGCCGCGATCCGAGCCGCGTGAGAGATCGACGGCGAAACGCCGAGGCCCGCGACCCCGGCGGCGAGCGCGGCCGGCGCCGATGTGACGCCGAGCGCGAACGCGCACGATCCCGCCACGAGCAGCGCCCGTCGTGAGCCGATCGCGAACCCGCGGTTGGCATATCTTGACCCCATCGCCTGCATCTCCTTACATCTCGAGAAGCACACCCGAAGGCGGTGCCCGAGACGGCCGCTACCTGCTCAGAAGGTCCATGTTACGCGCCCGGGGCCCGCCGCACCTGGATGCGCACCCGGTCCAAGTCCTTGCGCGCGACCAGCTCGCCTGCCCGGACATAAGGCACGATCTCGGCGCGTAGCTCTCGTCGCAGCGCCTCGAGTCGCTTCACCTCAGCGCCCAACTCCTCGGCACGCGACTCGAGCGCGTGCACCTTGCGAGTCATCGACCGGAGCTGGTCCTCGAGCTCGAACACCCGCTCGACGCCGGCCAGGTTCATGCCGGCCTCGGCGGTCAGCTCCTGGATCCGGCGCAAGCGGTCGACGTCAGCCTGTGAGTACAGGCGCGTCCCCTTGGCGGACCGCTTTGGCGCGATCAGTCCTCTCGCCTCGTACATTCGCAGCGTCTGTGGGTGCATCTCAGCGAGCTCGGCCGCGACGGAGATCATGAACACGCCGCGGTCGGCGGAGACCTCGATGCGAGTGGTGCGCACGCGCCTGACACCCATCAGTTCCCGCCTTTCGCGTCGGCGAACAGCTGGGCTCGTGGATCCCCGTTCATGACCTCGGACAACCGGTCGACGACCTCGCTCTCCTCTGGCGACAGGGAGGCCGGCACGTCGATCACGAACCGGTAGTGGATGTCGCCGTTGCCCTTTGCGCCCAGCCGCGGCGGGCCCTCGCCGCGCAGCCGTTGCACCGTCCCGTGCTTGGTGCCGCGCGGGACGCGCAGGCGCTTGGTGCCGTGGAGCGTCGGGACTTCGATCACGGCACCCCGGATCGCCTCGGGGATCGTCAGCGGAACCTCCACCTCGATGTTGTCGCCTGAGCGCTTGAACACCAACGAGTCCGCCACCCGCGTGATCACGTAGAGGTCACCGGGGGTGGCGCCGCGGGGTCCGGTTTCGCCCTTCCCCGTGAGCCGGATCCGACTGCCGTCGCGCACGCCGGCGGGAATGTTCACGCGCAGACGCTTGACACTGCGGGTCGCTCCCGACCCCCCGCAGGTGGGACATGGCTGCTCGATCACGGTCCCCGATCCGCCACAGTGTGAGCACGGCTGCGAGATCGAGAAGATGCCCTGGCTCTGGGACTCCGTGCCGCGGCCGTTGCAGACCGGGCAGACCTTGGGGCTGGTCCCGGGCTTCGCACCGGTCCCGTGACAGGTCGCGCACGGCTGCGAGGTCGGAACCGCGAGCGGCACCTGGGCGCCGTCAACCGCCTGCTGGAAAGTCAGCGAGACCTCGGTCTCGAGGTCACGACCGCGAGGGGCCTGAGGCCGCGCGCCGGCGCCGCCCGGCCGTCCGGCACCGCCCGCCCCAGCGCCGGCGGCACCACCGAACAGGTTCGAGAGGATGTCGCCGAAGCTGCCGCCGAGGTTGCTCGCGTCGAAGCCGCCTGGGGCGCCGAAGCCGAACGGCCCGGTGCCGCGGTCGTACTGCTTGCGCTTCTCGGGATCTGACAGGACATCGTGGGCCTGCGAGATCTCTTTGAAGCGCTCCTCGGCCTGCTTGTCTCCGGCATTGCGGTCCGGGTGGTACTTCCGCGCAAGCTTGCGGTAGGACTTCTTGATCTCCTCCTCGGAAGCGTTCTTGCCGACCCCGAGGATCTTGTAGTAGTCCGGCTTGGCGGGTGCCATCGGCTACCCCGCGACTGCGACGCGCGCCGGCCGGATCACGGCGTCGCCGAGTCGGTAACCGCGCTGATAGACCTCGACGATCGTGCCCGGCTCGGCTCCTTGCACCGGGTGATGGGCGACGGCCTCGTGATGCTGGGGATCGAACTGCTCACCCTCGGGGGAGAACGGGTCGATGCCGGCCCGGCCGAGTGCGGCGACGAGCTCGTCATACACCAGCTTGATCCCTGCCGCCAGATCTCCGGCGTCCGTGGCGCTCGCTGCTGCCAGCGCGCGATCGAGATTGTCGATCGCGGGCAACAGCTCCCTCGTCAGCTTGATCACACCACGAGTCTGCGCAGCCGCCGCATCCCGCAAAGCCCGCTTCTTGTAGTTCTCGAAGTCGGCCTTGGTCCGCTGCGCAAGCAGCAGATACTCATCAGCCTTCTCAGCCCGAGCAACCAGATCATCAACAACAGACTCGGAGACCTCGACCAAGGGAGCCTCTGGCTGCTCCACAGGAGAAGGCCCAAACCCCGACGCGTGATCAGCCTCTGGGGCGGGGGCGCCATCTGAGGCCACTTGCGTAGCGGCCTCAGATGGTGCGGCGGCCCCAGAGGCTGCCGCCGCTCCCGCGTCGATTGGATAAGGATTCTCCGCCGCCATTACTTGCCCTCGTCTACGACCTCGGCGTCGACGACGTCCTCGGCGTCGGCGTCGGCACTGGCGCCGTTGCCGGCGGCTGCGCCGTCGGCGGCTGACGCCGCTGCCTCCTCCTGGGCGTGCTGGTACATCGCCTCGGAGAACTTGTGGAACGACGCATGCAGCGCTTCGGTCTTGGCGTTGATGTCGGCCGAATCCTCTGAGGTGAGGACCTCGCGGACGGCCGAGATCGCTGCTTCGATCTCCTCCTTGGAGGCGGCGTCGACTGCGTCACCGAGATCCTTGAGCTGGCGCTCGGCCTGGTAGGCCGCGTTCTCGCCGTTGTTGCGCGCCTCGGCGAGCTCGCGCAGCCGGCGGTCGTCGTCGGCGTGGGTCTCGGCGTCTGACACCATCCGCTTGATCTCGTCGTCGGAGAGGCCGGAGCCTGCCTTGATCTCGATCTTCTGTTCCTTACCGGTGCCGAGATCCTTGGCCGAAACGCTCAGGATTCCGTTCGCGTCGATGTCGAAGGCGACCTCGATCTGAGGGATTCCGCGCGGCGCCGGGGGGATTCCGGTCAGCTGGAACTTGCCGAGTGACTTGTTGTACGTGGCCATCTCGCGCTCGCCCTGGAGCACGTGGATCTCCACACTGGGCTGGTTGTCCTCCGCCGTGGAGAAGATCTCCGACTTGCGAGTCGGGATCGTCGTGTTGCGCTCGATCAGCTTCGTCATCACGCCGCCCTTGGTCTCGATGCCGAGCGTCAGCGGTGTCACGTCGAGCAGCAGGACGTCCTTGACGTCGCCTGCCAGGACGCCTGCCTGGATCGCTGCGCCAACGGCGACCACCTCGTCGGGGTTGACGCCGCGGTGCGGCTCCTTACCGGTGAGGTCCTTGACCTTCTCCTGCACTGCGGGCATGCGGGTCATGCCGCCGACCATCACGACGTGGTCGATCTTCGCGGCGCCCTTCTCCTTGGCATCGTCGAGGGCCTGCCTGACGGGTCCCACGGTGCGGTCGAGTAGTGCCGAGGTCAGCTCCGTCAGCTTCGCCCTGGAGAGACGCGTGTCGAGGTGCTTGGGGCCGCTCGAGTCGGCGGTGATGAACGGCAGGTTGATCTGCGTCTCCTGGGTGGTGGAGAGCTCGATCTTCGCCTTCTCGGCCGCCTCGTAGAGGCGCTGCAGCGCCATCGCGTCGACGCTGAGGTCGATGCCCTGGGACTTCTTGAACTCGGCGACCAGCCAGTCGACGACCGCCTTGTCGAAGTTGTCGCCACCGAGGTGGTTATCACCCGCGGTCGCCTTCACCTCGAACACGCCGTCGCCGATCTCGAGCACCGACACGTCGAAGGTGCCGCCGCCGAGGTCGAAGACGAGGATCGTCTGGTCGGATTCCTTGTCGAGCCCGTACGCGAGGGACGCGGCCGTTGGCTCGTTGATGATCCGCTTGACTTCGAGACCGGCGATCTTGCCGGCGTCCTTGGTCGCCTGGCGCTGGTCATCGTTGAAGTACGCGGGGACGGTGATGACGGCGCTGTCGACCGACTCACCGAGGTAAGCCTCGGCGTCCGCCTTCAGCTTCTGCAGAATCATCGCGCTGATCTCGGGCGGGGAGTACTGCTTACCTCCGGCCTCTACTCGCGCGTCGCCGCCGGGTCCGGACACCACCTTGTACGGGACGATCGACTCCTCCTCGCGCACCTCGCCCTCCTTGCGGCCCATGAAGCGCTTGATCGAGAAGACTGTGTTGGTCGGGTTGGTGACCGCCTGGCGCTTGGCGACGGTACCGACAAGGCGCTCGCCGCTCGCGGTGAACGCGACAACGGACGGCGTCGTCCGGCCGCCCTCGGCGTTCTCGATCACCGTCGGCTCGCCGCCCTCGAGTACAGCCATGCACGAGTTCGTCGTGCCGAGGTCGATTCCGATGGTCTTTGCCATTGTCTATTTAGCTCCTGTCTGCCTAGCTTCTCTGGTGAAAATCTAAGCGAAGTTATAGCAGATTTATGAATGTCCGAGCGCTCGGGCACATGCGTCGCAATGGGCATGCCGAGCACTCCGGCCCGCGGGCGTGGCAGGTTCTGCGACCGTGACGGAGCAGGTTGATGTGCAGCTCCAGCTCCTCTCCCGGGGGCGTGATCTCGAGCATCTGATCGTGGAGCTCCTCGAACGGCGCGCCGGCGCGGAACAACCCCAACCGCGTGCCGACCCGCGAGACATGGGTGTCGACCGGCACGTCGCGCATCCCGAACGTGAACAGGAGCACGCAGGCGGCGGTCTTGCGCCCCACTCCGGGCAACGAGCACAGATACGCCTGCGCTTCCGGCACGCTCAGCCCCGGCAGCCAGTCGAGCGAAAGATCGCCTGTCGGCGAGGTGTCCGTGATCGCGCGCAGGATCGCCTGGATCCGGGCGGATTTCACCTTCGAGATACCACCGGGGCGGATCGCTTCCTCGACCTCGGAGACCGGGGCATCGCGGACGGCCTCCCATGCTTCGAAGCGGTCACGGAGCCGCAGGAACGCAACGTCCCGGTTGCGGTCATTCGTGCTCTGAGAGAGGACGGTGAGCACCAGCTCGGCGATCGGATGGCCGTGCGGCGGCGCCAGCGGAACTCCGTACACCTCCCGCAGACGGTCGCGGACCGAACGGACGCGGCGGGGCGAGGGCCGCTTCCACGGCGACGATGGGAGGCGGGCCGGAGCCCGGCTAGTCAATCGCGCTCCACCGTCCACACGCCAGCTCCGCCGCGCGCACCGCCTCTGGCAACGAAGCCGCCACCGCCGGCGGGTAGTACCCCGTGGCCGCGAGGCTCGCCAGCAGCACACCTGTGAGCGCGTCGCCGGCACCGATCGTGCTGACGATGTCGATCTCGGTGCCGGGCGCGGTCGCGTCGAGCTCGCCACGCAGGATCGCCCCGCGCGCGCCGAGGGTCAGAACCACCAGCCTGGCACCTGCCTTGAGCATCGCCGACGCCGCACGCTCGGGGTCGTGCTCACCCGTCATCAGCTCAGCCTCGGCGATGGTCGCGCGCACGAGCAGGGCGCCGGGCACGCACGCGTTCGCGCTCGCGGCAGCCTCCGCGCGCGAAGGCCAACGGTGCAGGCGCAGGTTCGGGTCGAAGATCACCGGACGCTCCAGCTCCAGCGCGAGCTTCCGGGCCTGCATCGTCACCTGCCGCTCCGCCTTGCCGACCAGCGTGCTGGACCCGAAGAAGAGCGCGGAGGACGCCTCGACCGCATCCGCGATCCGCGATCCGAGGGCGTGTACGACCGAAGCGATCCCGTCGCCGTAGATCCGGTAAGTCGGCTCACCCGCGCCGTTCACGGTCACCACCGCAACCGGCGTCGGCGTGCCGGGCACGAGCTCGAACCACCGCAGGTCGACTTCTTCGTCCTCGAGACGTTCGCGAAGCCATGATCCCCACTCGTCGCCACCGGCGCCGCCGCCGAGCGCCACACGAGCCCCGTGGCGCGCGGCATTGATCGCCACGTTGGCGACGGCACCCCCGAATGCGGGAACAAACGCGTCGGCGTCAGCGAGGTCGTCGACGGGCCGCTGACAGATCAAGTCAACGAGAGCTTCCCCGAGGCAGAGCGTGGTCATGAGCTGGGACGTTATCCTCGCATCCTCTAGTGGACGTTGACGAGCAAACGATCGAGCTCGGCGAGGGACCCGTCTTCTACCACAGCTCGCCCTATGACGGCGATCCTGTCCTGTATCTGCACGGGGCACCGACGAGCTCGGACGACTTCAAACCCTTTCTCCGGCTGACAGGGGGCCTTGCGCCCGACCTACCCGGCTTCGGGCGCTCGGGCAAGTCAGGCCACCTCGACTACACGATCGAGAGCCAGACCGACTTCGTCGAGCACTTCCTGGCTAAGCTCGGCGTGGGGCGGGTCAAGCTGATGGCGCACGACTGGGGAGCGGCCAGCGGACTGGCCTTCGCACAGCGCGATCCCACGCGGGTGGAGCGCCTGGTGCTCTGCGACGCGACGCCGCTGCTCGACGACTTCGAGTGGCATCGTCTCGCGCGCACGTGGCGAATGCTGGGCGTCGGCGAGCTGACGATGGGGTCGATCACGCGCCGCATGCTCGCGCGCGCGCTCCGGAACGCCTCGGTGCGACCAGACGCATGGCCCGATGCGCGCGTGAAAAAGGTCTGGGAGCAGTTCGACCAGGGGACCCAGCGTGCGATCCTCCGCATGTACAGGGACGGCGGCCCTGCACGGCTCGCGGCGGCGGGAGCGAGGCTCGAGCAACTCGCTATGCCAGCGCTGATCGTCTGGGGCAAGCGCGACCCGTGGCTCGCGCCCGAGCTCGCGGAGCGCTACGGGGCTCGACTGCCGCACGCCGAGGTGGAGGTGATCGAAGAAGCCGGTCACTGGCCCTGGCTCGACCGGCCGGAGCTCGTCGCGCGGATCGCGGCGTTCCTGAACCAGAGCCCGTGACACCTCGCCGCACGGCCCCGCGGGCAGCGCCTACCCTCCTCGCCGCTGCCCTCGCCGCGCTTTACGTGATCTGGTCCCCGAGGAGCCTCGACCTCGCCGACGCGCTCCTGCGTGTAAAGCTGTTCAACGCGGAGGGCTTCGGAATCTGGGACAACTGGTGGTACGGGGGCCACCACACGCCGGGCTACAGCGTGCTTTTCGCTCCAGTGGCCGCCGCGCTCGGGCCCCAGCTTGCGGGCGCCATCGCCGTCGTCGGCGCCGCAGCGATGTTCGAGGTTCTCGCCCACGACCACTTCGGCGAGGACGCCTGGCTCGGCGCCCTCTGGTTCGCAGCCGGCGCCGGGACGGTGCTGTTCACGGGCCGCCTCACGTTCGCCGTCGGACTGCTGCCCGGCATCGCCGCCGTCCTGGCACTCAGCCGCGGACGACCATGGCTCGCAAGCCTCCTGTGCGTCGTCACGGCAATCACGAGCCCGGTCGCCGCCCTGTTCACGGCGCTGGCGGGATTGGCGTACACGGGCGGACGCATGTGGGACAACGCAGCCCAGGGGTTCGGCGCCGAAAACAGCGCTGCCGTTCGGGCCGCCAACCGAACTCGGGGCCCATCCGGGGCCCTTAAGGGCGCGAAGCGCCCCGGGATTGCGGTGGCCGTCGCGTCGCTCGCCCCGATCGTGATCCTCGCCGTCGTCTTCCCCGAGGGCAGCACCGAGCCGTTCGCCTTCTCCGCGCTGTGGCCGATTCCGGTGATCGCGCTCGTGACGCTCGTCCTGCTGCCCGGGGAACGACGGACGCTCCGCGCCGGGGTCATCCTGTACACGATCGGGTGCGTGCTCGCGTACGAGATCCCGACGGCGGTCGGAGGCAACGCCACCCGCCTGGGAGCGCTCGTCGCTGGTCCGCTGGTCGCGCTGATTCTGTGGCGGCGGCGAGTCGCGCTGCTGCTTGTCTGCTTCGCGCCACTCCTGTATATCCAGGCGCAAGCCGCCGTGCGAGACGTGACGCAGGCAGGCGGCGATCCCGCGAGCACCGCCGCGTACTACAGGCCGCTGCTCGGCTTCCTCGCACGCGAGTCGGCAGGGCCCACAGCGCCGTTCCGGATCGAGATCCCATTCACCGCGGATCACTGGGAGGCCTACGAGGTCGCGCCCCGCTTCGCCCTCGCACGCGGGTGGGAGCGCCAACTCGACATCAAGGACAACCCGCTGTTCTACGGCGGCACGCTGACCGCGACCGCGTACCACGCATGGCTGGACGAGCTCGCGGTCCGGTTCGTCGCTGTGGCGGACGCGCCGCTCGACTACTCCGCGCGCCAGGAGGTGGCCCTGATCGACGGTGGCCTTCCCTACCTGCGGCTCGTCTGGCGCTCTCGCCATTGGCGGGTATACGCGGTCAAGGATCCCGCCCCCATCGTCGCCGGTCCGGCGACGCTGCGCGCGCTCGGTCCCGACTCGCTCACGATCGACGCGCGATCACCGGGAAGCTTCTATGTGCGGGTCCGCTTCACGCCGTACTGGGCGCTTTCCGGGGCCCCTGGCTGCGTGGCACCGGACGGCGAGTTCACGCGGCTCACGCTGCGGCGCGCCGGGCAGGTGCGGCTCGTGATCCGTTTCGCGCTGGACCGGATTCAGGCGCACTCGCCACGCTGCAGCGGCTGAACTTAGCGGAACCAAATGCGGCTCTCGATAGGATTGCGAATTTCTATGCGCCAGACGCTTCGCTCGTTTGAGGCGCGAGCGCTCCCCCATGGGCGGCGGGATGCGCTTCGTCAGCTTCTTCTATTCGCCGGCGCGTACGCGCTGTATCAAGTCGTGCGCGGACTCGTCGACGGCAACGACGTCGCGAAGGCATCGTGGAACGCAACGAAGATCATCGACCTCGAGCGCACACTCCACGTATTTGTAGAGCCGAGCATCCAGGCATGGGCCTCCAACGTGCACTGGCTGATGGACGCAGCCGACTGGATTTATCTGAACGCGCACTACGCCGTCACGATCGGAGTGCTCGTGTATCTGTACACGCACCGGCATGACTCGTTCTGCTTCGTGCGCAACACCTTCCTGATCGCGATGGCGATCGCGCTGATCGGCTATGCGGTGTATCCGACCGCACCGCCGCGGCTGATGCCCGAATGGGGCTTCACCGACTCGATCCGCCAGTTCACCGGCTTCACGATCGAAGACCACTCGGTGAAGGCCCTGCTGAACCTGTATGCCGCCGTCCCATCCATCCACGTCTGCTTCGCGATCCTGGTCGGCTGGCCGATGGCGAAGCTGATGCGACGCCGCTGGCTGAAGCTGCTGTGGCTGCTGTACCCGCTGCTGATCACATTCGTGGTGGTCGCAACCGGCAACCACTTCCTGACCGACGCATTCCTCGGGGCGGTCACCGCCGCGGTGTCGATGTTCATCGCCAAGCGCCTGCCCGCGGCTACTCGCACGCGGCCGAGTGCACGGTCATACGGGGAATCGCCGGGCGAGGCCGTCGGCGCGGCGACGGGGTAGCTGATGCCTGAGCAGTCAGGGCGCGTGCGCCGGCCGCGTCCCGCGCGGCCGCGGCGCGAGAGTCAGGAGATATCGGCCGTCGTGCGCGATCGTCTGATCGAATCGCGCCTCACTCCAAACGCGATCTCGCTCACCGGATTCACGCTGAATCTCGCGGCGGCGGGGCTCGTAGTCGGACGGATGTTCTTCCTCGCCGGGGTCGCGTTCATCGTCGGCTCCGTGATGGACACGCTCGACGGGCGCTACTCGCGGATGTCGGGCAAGGGCACGCCCTTCGGGGCCTTCCTCGACTCGACGCTCGACCGTCTCGAGGAGGGAATCGTGCTCACCGCCGTCGGGGCCTACTTCGCCTCCCGCCACGACCAGCTGGCGGTCGCCGCCGTCGTCGCCGCCGTACTCGGATCACTGATGGTCTCCTACACACGCGCACGGGCCGAGGCGCTCGGCGTCGCGTGCAAGGTCGGGCTCGCCACCCGGCCGGTGCGGGTCGTGATCCTCTCGATCGGGCTCGTATTCGCCAAGGGCGCATCGCTCGGGCACTTCGAGCTGCTCGCGCCCGCCGTCTACGTACTCGCGGTGCTGACAATGCTGACCACGATCCAGCGGATCGCCCATGTCCATGGCGAGTTGGCGAAAATGGGCTCGCCTGGCAGCTCGTAGCGTTTGCGATTTCGCCAACTCGCTTGAGAGTTCGGCGAGCGGGCGGCTTGGGGTGGCGCGGACTCGCAGTTACGCCGAACTCCTGGCGGTGCCGGGCCGACGGCGTGCCGGGGCCGAGTTAGGGCTCGTACCGCGGTGGCGGGCGCGCGTGATGCGAGCTAAGCCGGTATAGGCGGCTCAACTCGCATCACCCCCCGAGACAACCTTCGCCGCCGCGTGTAACCAACTTTGATCGTGGGACTACATTTATCCGGGATCTTGGCGCGCGGCGCGCCGGACCGTGGCGCTGTGCGCCGCGACTCTTTTCAGCGGAGGAACTCTTCATCGTGAGCAAGACCAACGGTTCGACCAACGGCGCCACGCGCCACCAGAGCGACAAGGTCAAGGTCGCCATCATCGGCGTCGGTAACTGCGCGAGCTCGTTCGTGCAGGGCGCGCAGTTCTACCGGGACGCGCCCCTCAATGAGCAGGTGCCGGGGCTCATGCACGTTGACCTCGGCGGCTACCACATTCGCGATATCGAGTTCACGGCGGCATTTGACATCGACACCGACAAGGTCGGGAAGGACCTCTCGGAAGCGATCTTCGCGGGCCAGAACAACACCCTGAAGTTCGTCGACGATGTGCCGAAGCTCGGCGTCGAGGTGCACCGTGGGATGACCCATGACGGCCTCGGCAAGTACCTCAAGGAGAAGATCGTCAAGGCACCGGGGCCGACGGCCGACATCGTCGGCATCCTCCAAGAGACGAAGACCGACGTCGTGGTCTCCTATCTTCCGGTCGGTTCCGAGCAGGCGACGAAGTGGTACGTCGAGCAGGTGCTCGACGCCGGCTGCGGGTTCGTCAACTGCATCCCGGTGTTCATCGCGCGCGAGCCATACTGGGACAAGCGCTTCAAGAAGGCCGGCGTCCCGATCGTCGGAGACGACATCAAGTCGCAGGTCGGCGCCACGATCGTGCACCGCACCCTCGCCCGCCTGTTCCACGAGCGCGGCGTCCGGCTGCTTCGTACCTCCCAGCTGAACGTCGGCGGCAACATGGACTTCTACAACATGCTCGAGCGCGAGCGGCTGGAGTCCAAGAAGATCTCGAAGACCAATGCGGTCACCTCGATCATGGGGCACGACCTTCCCGCGGACGACGTCCACGTCGGGCCCTCGGACTACGTGCCGTGGCTGACGGATCGCAAGTGGGCTCACATCCGGATGGAGGGCCAGGCGTTCGGGGACGTACCGCTCAACTGCGAGCTCAAGCTGGAGGTGTGGGACTCCCCGAACTCCGCCGGAATCGTGATCGATGCTGTGCGCTGCTGCAAGCTGGCGCTCGACCACGGCCTCAGCGGCCAGCTCGACGGCCCCAGCTCCTACCTGATGAAGTCGCCGATGCACCAGCGGCCGGACGACGAGGCGCGCGAGCTGACTGAGAAGTTCATCGCCAAGTACGGTCGCCACGATGCGCCCAAGGCGTCGGCGAAGGATGGGCCCGCCGGGGCCGCTCCCGACCGCGCAGCGACAAAGCGGTAGGCGAGCGCCCCCACGATGCCGGCCGGCGCCCACGCATTATGCTGGGCGGCGTGACCCAGGACCGCCTCGCCATCGCGCAGGTGACGCCGTTCGCTTGGGAAGCGAAGAACGAGGAGGTCAACGAGTACGTCACCGGGATTGCGACCGAGCTGACGCGTCGCGGGCACCGCGTGATCGTGATCGCCCCATCGAACTCGGCCGCTCTGGTGCGCGATTCGCGCCGTGCGATCCGAGCCGCACGGAACCGTCCAGAGACTCTGCTCGAGGCCGCCGAGCACGAGCCGCTCGTCCTCGGCGTGGGCGAGGTCCTGCCCTTCGCGGCGGCGAGGCGCCACTCGTCGTCGCTGCCGATGGATGTCGCTCGGACGATCGAGGATGCGCTCACGGCGGTTCCGCTGGATCTGGTGCATGTGCACGAGCCGTTCGCGCCGAGCGCGTCCAGCGTCGCGCTACGCCATTCGCGAGCGCTCAACGTCGGGAGCTTCCACGCCCCGACCGAACGGATCCTGTCAACCCAGCTCGCCCGCCCGCTGGTCGAGCTGCTGTTCAGTCGTCTCGACGCCCGCACGGCTAGCTTCACAGCGACCCGCGACCTCGTGCAGCGCTATTTCCCGGGCGACTACCGCGTGATTCTGCCCGGGGCCGACCAGGCCAAGCAGCGGGCGCGAGGCGGGAGGGTCGAGATCGCGATCATCGCCGAGGAGGAACGTGCAGCGCTGCGGCTGTTCCTGCGCGCGCTGCGAACCGTCACCACAGAGCCTGACTGGCGGGCTACCGTTTGGTCCTCAAGGACGCTGGCGGCCCCGGCGACGCTCCGACGTGACCTCGTCGATCGGGTTCGCTTCGTCGGTGCCGAGACCTCAGAGGCCGAGGTCCTCGCGAACGCTGACATTGTCGTGCTCGCGTCGGAGGGGCTCCGCCCTACGCCCGGGACACTGGTGCGGGCGTTGGCTGCAGGGGCGGTTCCTGTCACCTCACGCCTGCCGCCGTACGACGAGCTCCTATCCGAGGGTGAGTACGGGCTCGAGTTCGAGCCCGGCGACGCGGAGACGCTCTCCGCCCACCTGACGAGCCTGATCGCCGAACGTCAGCTGCGGGAGGCGAGGCGCGCGAGCGCCGACCCCCTGCGGGCTCGGCTCTCCTGGGCGCGAGTGACCGATGAGCTCGAGGAGGTCTACGGGAGCCTGGTCGCGCGCAGGCACCACCCGCGCGTCGCCGGAACCGTGCGCAAGCGACTGTCCTCGCGTCCGTTCATCGACGTCGACCTCCACATGCACACCGACCACTCATATGATTGCGCCACGCCGGTCGAGGTCCTGCTCGCCAACGCCCGGGCACGTGGTCTGGGCGCGATCGCCGTCACCGACCACAATGAGGTTTCCGGCGCGCACGACGCACGCGCGAAGGCGGACGGCGTGAAGGTAATCGTCGGCGAGGAGGTCAAGACCGCCGATCAGGGTGAGGTGATCGGCCTCTTCATCGAGGAGAAGATCGCGCGTGGAATGACGCTGCAGGAGACGATCGCCGAGATCAAGCGCCAAGGCGGGCTCGTATACGTTCCCCACCCGTTCGACCGCCTGCACTCGGTCCCCGACTACGAGCATCTACTCGACGTGCTCGACGACGTCGATGCGATCGAGGTCTTCAACCCTCGCGTGGCGATCGCGGAGTTCAACGAGGAGGCCGCGCGGTTCGCCGCCAAGTACCGGATAGCCGCCGGGGCGGGCTCCGACGCCCACGTTCCACAGGGTCTCGGCTCGGTGCGGATCCGGATGCGTGACTTCGATGGCCCAGATGAGTTCATCGCCGCTCTACGTGACGCCGACATCGTCCGTAATCCCGCCAGCCTGCTCTACGTGCAAGCGCTTAAATTCCTGCAGACGAAAGCTTTACCGGCACCGGCGCGCCGCGCGTCACGCGAGCGGCGGGTGCGCCGCGCGACCCGCAAGCCGTGATGCAAGATCCGGCGCACGCCCCGCAAGTCCTGATGCACTCGCAAGGACAAGGCACCGCGCCGTCCAATCGAAGGACCGTGCCCGCGACCGACGACGAGATCCGCGAGAAGTACCTCGAACGCGCGATCCGGGAGCTCAACGCGCTCACGCGCGAGATCCAAGCTTGCCCGCACTGCCCGCGGGGGAACCTGATGCCCGTGCTCGGATCGGGCCATCCACAGGCCGACGTGTTTCTGATCAAGCACTCGGCGCGCCCGGCCGAAGTCGAGGAGGGGGTCGCCTTCTACGGCCGGACCGGCAACGCGCTGATGAAGTCGCTCAAGCGCCTGCAGATCGATCCGCTCGTGGTCTACGGGACGTTGTGCGTGAAGTGCCCGGTGCTCGACCCGGTGATGGCAGAGCCAGAGTGCATCGCCCGGCTGGTCGAGGAGCTGGCGATCGTCCAGCCGAAGATCGTGGTCGTGATGGGCGTGGATGCGCTTACGGTCGTGAACGATCTGGACATCCCGCTCGCGCGACGGCTTGCTCCCGACCCCGGGGCACTGCAGCGCCTGACGCCGGCGATCGAAGCGCTGTTCGTGCCCAGCATTGACGAGGCGCTCGACGAAGAGAACGCCAAGCGCGCATTCTGGTCGGCGTTCCGCGTCCTCGGGCAGTGGTGGGCTGACCTGCCCCCGTACTAGTGGTCACTAAGCGACTACTTGTGTCGCCGTCCCTTTCGCCGGCTCTTGGTGATCTGCCATGGGCCGGGTGTGAGGTCGAGCACGAGGTTCACGATCCAGACGATCAGCGTTGCGTCCACCAAGGTCCAGAACCCCCGTATGTGGAAGCCGCCGACGATGTCCCTCGTGAGCACGAGCATGAGCAGAGAGACGAAGAACCACGCGATCCCGAGCGTGAGAACCGCGAGCGGGAGCGTCACAAACCTCAACACCGGCTTGAGCAGGGTGTTGAGAACCCCGAACACCGCCGCCGCCGCCAGCAGGGCGCCCGTGTCCTTGACGTGCACGCCGTTGAGCGTGGCGACGACGATTGCCAGCACGAGCGCGTTCGTCAGCCACGAGACGCCGAGGCGCAAGGGAAGCGACGGCGAACGGCGCTTGCGATCCGACCCGTCCATCGGTGCTATTAATCGCCAGGCATTCGCAGGATGATCTTGCCGAGCTTGCCGCCGGCCGTGAAGCGCGCGTATGCCTCGGAGACCTGATCGAGCGCATACGTCGCGGCCACCGGCACCTTCAGCGTCCCGGCGGCCAGGAAGGGCAGGACTGAGCGCTCGAGCGCTCGAGCGGTGAGCGCCTTCTCCTCGAGCGGCCGCGGCCGCAGCGTCGAGCCGAAGATCCGCAAGCGCTTGGCGAGCAGCAGCGCCATGTTCAGCTCACCCTTCGCTCCACCGCCGATCCCGATCACGGCGATCCGCCCGCCGCCCGCCAGCGCGACGAGGTTATCGGACAGATTGGGGGCGCCCACGAGCTCGAGGATCACATCGAACGGGCCATGCTCGCCGAAGCCGGCGGGATCGATCGCGTCGGCGCCGAAGGCGGCGACCCCGTCGCGAAGCTCGGGATTCCTCACCGTCGCCGTCACCCGGGCCCCGAGGGCATGGCCCAGCTGAACCGCTGCGGTACCGACGCCGCCGGCAGCCCCGTGGACGAGCAGATGCTCTCCCGGTTTCAGGCCGGCCTGCGTGATGATCGCGTCGTGGGCGGTCGTGAACACCTCCGGCACGCCTCCGGCCTCGTCCCATGACAGCACGTCGGGCACCGGCATCAGCACCCGCTCGTGCACGATCGCCAGCTCCGCCTGCCCGCCGCCGCCGACGATCGCCATGACCCGGTCGCCTGCGGCGAATCGGTCCGCTCGCGGACCCACCGCTACCACCTCGCCGGCGAGCTCGAGGCCCGGAATGTCAGCGGGCACACCGGGGGGCGCGGGGTAGCGCCCCCGCAGCTGGTGCATGTCGGCGCCGTTCAGGCCGGCGGCTCGGACCCGTACCAGCACCTCGCCGGCGCCGGGCTCAGGGTCCGGGTGCTCGAGGACGTGCAACTCGCCGTCGCGGATCGTGGCCGCTCGCATTTGAGGCGATTCTCCCCTACCGAGCCCGGTCCAGAACCGCCACGCACTCGATATGTGGCGTCTGCGGGAACATGTCCACCGGCTGCACGGCTCCAAGCGTGTAGCCGGCCTCGACCATCTGGGCCGCATTCGGAGCGAGGGTGGTGGGATTGCATGAGACGTAGACGATCCGGCGCGGCGCCGCCTCGATGATCCTGCGGACTACCTTCTGCGACAGGCCCGCGCGCGGCGGATCGATCACGAGCACATCTGGTCGTCCGGCCCGGGACACCAGCTCGCGCAGCGCGAGTCTCACGTCGCCGGCGAAGAAGTTCACCCGATCGATCTCGTTCAGGCTGGCGTTCGCAATCGCGTCGGCGACGGCAGCCGGCACGACCTCGAGCCCCCACAGCTCGGCCGCACGTGGAGCCATCAGCAGGCCGATCGTCCCGATCCCGCAATAGAGGTCGTAGACCCGCTCGAAACCCGACAGCTGCGCGCGGTCGATCGCGATTCCATACAGCTGCTCCGCCATCTCGGTGTTCGTCTGGAAGAACGCCTCCGGCGAGATCCGTACGCGGATGCCGCCGATCTCCTCATCGAGATAGTCGGCACCCGAGATCAGTTTGGTCTCGCCTCCAGCGGTCGTCTCGCCGGGGCTGGAGCTTCGCGTCCACAGCACCCCGTCGCACGCCGCGGCTTGCGCCAGCGCCGCGCCATCGAACGTCGCCGGCGCGCCGGTCACCAGGCGAACCTGAAGCTGGCCGGTGCGGCGGCCCTCGCGCACCACGAGGTTCCGGAGCATGCCGGTGCCGGTCGCGCGGTCGTAGGGAACGAGCCCTTGCGCCCGGCACCAGTCGACAACGCGCTCGCGCGCGGCGTTGGCGGCGTCAGAGGCCAGCAGGCAGTCGCGCACCTCAACGATCTCGTCCCAGCGACCCGGCGCATGGAACCCGCAGATGAGTCGTCCGCCGGCGTCGCTCCCGAACGAGTACTCGAGCTTGTTGCGATAGCGCCACGTCTGCGACGCAGGCACGATCGGTGCGACAGCGACGCCGTCGAATCCGCCGAGCCGAGTGAGAGCCTCCGTGACCTGAGCCTGCTTGACCTCGAGCTGGCGCTCATACCGGAGCACCTGCCACGGTGCGCCCGGATGGTCGGCCAACGGAGCGATGCGATCCGGGCCCGGCTCGAGGATCTCGGTCGCCCTGGCCTCGGCATACGCTCGCTTGGACTTCCCGACCTGCGCCCGGACACGATCGCCGGGCAGTCCTCCTTGGACGAAGACGACGTAACCATCGAGTCTCGCGACGCCGGCTCCACCGTACGCCATCGAGTCGATCGTGAGCTCCAGCTCCGCCCCCCGCGCGGGACGCGAGGCCGGAACCACCCGATCCTGCTCGTTGCTCTCACTCGTTCTCGTGCTCACCCGCTCTAGGATGGCAGGCGCATGCACCTAGAGGCGTACCGGGAGTCGGCGGAGGAATTCGTCGCCGAGCTGACGGCTGAGTATTACCGTCACTATGCCGGCCTGACGGACGAGTTCGCGATCGAGGCGATCTATGCGCGGTATGACGCGCTGTTCACCAGGGGGGCGGTCGAGGAACTGCGGGAGCAGGCCGCCGTGCCGGCGCCCGGCACCGATGAGCGGCGGCGGCGGCGGATGCTGCTCGAGTTCGCCGTCGAGGGGCACCTCGGGCAGGCCACGAAGGCGATCGATGCCGAGCTCGCCCGGCGCGAGGCCGAGCTCTCGATCGAGGTCGACGGGGAGCGAGTCGGGTACCGCGAGTCGGCCGTCGTACAGGCCAACGAGCCCGACGCCGGGCGGCGGGCGCGAATCGAAGAGGCCCGGCTGGGCCTTACCGAGCAGGAGCTGAACCCGCTTCACCGCGAGTCGCTGGAGCTTCAGCATGGGCTGGCGCGAGAACTCGGCTACCCGAGCTACAGGGACATGTGCGCGTCGCTGCGCGGGCTTGACTTCGAGGCTCTGCACCGCCAGACGGAGGCGTTCGGAGCGGCGACCGAGTCAGGCTACGGCGCAGTGGTCGAGCCAGAGCTTCAGCGGACGCTCGGGATCGGCTTTGGCGAGCTGCAGCGGTCGGACCTGCCGCGTTTCTTCCGCGACGCCCCGGCCGACCCGAGCTTCCCGGCCGACAGGCTGACTGAAAGCTTCATCGAGACGGTACGTGGTCTCGGGATCGACGTCACTGCCCAGGCCGGCGTGATCCTCGATACCGAGCGGCGGGCCAAGAAGTCGCCGCGCGCCTTTTGCGCGCCGGTGCGCGCTCCGGGCGAGGTGTATCTCGTGATTGCGCCGGTGGGTGGCCGCGATGACTTCTCGACACTGTTCCACGAAGGCGGTCACACCGAGCACTTCGCGAACGTCGACGCAGCGCTCCCGTTCGAGTTCCGCCTGCTCGGCGATAACGCGATCACCGAGGCGTACGCGTTCCTGTTCCAGCACCTGATCGAGGATCCGGAATGGCTCCGGCGGCGCCTCGGCGTCGACGACGACGGCGCACTTGCCTCCTACGCACGCGCCAATCGGCTCGTCTATCTGCGCCGCTACACCGCCAAGTTCGCGTATGAGCTCGAGCTCCACGGCGGCGAGACCGACAAGCTCGACGTGCTGGCCGATCGATACGCCGAGCTGCTGTCAGCCGCGGTCCGCGTGGATTGGCCACGACAGATGTTCCTGGCCGACGTCGATCCCGGGTTCTACTGCACCGCCTACTTGCGTGCATGGGCGCTTGAGACGCACCTGCGTGCCCACTTCCGGCGCCACTTCGGCCCGGCCTGGTTCCAGGACCCCGAGGCGGGCGAGATGCTGCGTTCGCTATGGCATGACGGCCAGCGGCTGAGCCCCGAGGAGCTGCTCCGCGAGCTGACCGGCGAGAGGCTCGACTTCAGGGTCCTGAGGCACGATCTCGGACTCGATTAGGGCTGCGACAGCGGTCCGTCCGCGTCGGCCGCCCAGCGTGCCGGCGGACCCGACCTGCTATAGCCTGTAGTCCGGGCGTCTACGAAAGGCTCCTCCCATGACCCGAGCCTGTTGCCCAAGCTGCCGGTTGCGTTTCACACGTGCCGCTGCAGCACACCTCACGACCTGTCCCGAATGCGGGGCGCCGCTGCGAGTGGACCTCGCGGTGGGGGAAGCTGTCGGATACAAGCTTTATGACATGCGCGACACGCCGGACGAGTTTCCAATCGCCATCGACGTTGCCTTGCCCGACCCCAATCAGCCCGTCAGCCGCGGAACACTGCCGCTGGACGGGTGACGCCGCGATCAGCAGACACGGCGAGATGAACTAAGGAGATAGGAATGGCACCAAGGAGCAAGGTCACCGTGTCGGTGCAACCGGCCAAGCATCGCCCCACGTCGGCAGAACGACGCGCGGCCCAGGTCGAGATGGTCTCGACGAAGCAGGCCGACCTCAAGCGGGAGGCGGCAGAACGACGCGAGCAGCGAGCGCTGAGAACCGGTGCGGCGATCGAGGACCGCGGGTCGTCTACTTGAGCTTCGAGATGTCGAGCGCGTTCGCCGGTGGCGTCAGCGAAACCGACTCGTTGAAGCGGCTAAGTGATATTCGGCCGGCCTGGGAGCCGATCTTGTCGATCTCGAGCGGGTACGGAGGGCCGGTCGTCGCGACGTAGAGGATCGCGTCTTTCGTCTGATCGCGAACGGCGACCGCGCTCTGGCCGTCGATCGTGGTCGTGCCGCCCTTGACCAGCGCGCCGTGCGTGCTCAGCAGCGTGCCCAGCAGCCGGTGCAGGTTGTTCAGCTGCGCGAGGGACGCGAACGAGCCGCTCGCGGGCGCCTTCAGCCACTTTCCATTCAGCTGCTGCTCGGCCGCCGGGCCGCCGAAGTGGTCCCAGAACGCCTCGCTGCCATTGATGTAGACCTCGCCGCCAACGACGGCGATCTGGAAGCTGAGCCCACCCTGAGACATCTCACCCCGACCGCCCTTGCCGGAGACCAGGTCGAGATCCAGCGAGACGGGCGTGCCGTTGCTGACCAGGGAACCCGAAAGGTGCGCAGATGTGGCTTGGTCGATCGCCCGTATGGCAGCCGTCACGATCCCGTTCGGCGACTTGGAGGCGACGCCGTTGGGCGACGCCCCGCCGCACGCGGCGAGCACACAGGCGAGCAGAACAGAACTGGCCGCCCACGCGGCGATGCGGCTCACAGGCGCGCAGAGTAGCCGAATCCGGCCTCGAGGCTTGCCGGAAGAGGCGCGCCGGTGTCCTGATAGTCGCGTCCGTGCTACGAGAGCGCGGTCTCGATCGCCTCCAGCACCGTCTTGCGGTTCGCATGCCGGCGCTCGTAGTCACGCACCTTTCTGAGCTCCGGCGCAGTCAGGCCGCCGAGCCGATCTGTGACCTGTCCCGCCGTGAGGTCGTCGTAGCCGAGGATCGGGAACGGAGGACCGACGCCCACCGTTCGCCGCGCCCGATCGGCGGTGCGGACGATCCGATCGACAGGATCGGTGCGGCGTGCCTTCTTCGTGGCCGCCTCAAGCTGATCGCGACCGCGATCCAATAGCTGCTCGAGGTCGCCGACGAAGTCATCGGTCTGCTCACGCCCGCGGCGGACGAGCTCGGCGACGAGCTCGTTGGCGTCGTCGCGCGTCATCCGCCCGCGCGCCGCGAATTCGTCAAGCGTGTCCTGAATCCGGTCGCGCGTCAACATGACAAGGTCGAGTGGCTTCGATCCGCCTGATTCGCTCGAGGTGGAGTTGGACTTCGGTGCAGGCATGTCTGACATCCTGTTCGGCTGGCGGTGGAATCGGCGAGCGCTGATTCCGATGGCGCGAGGCTACCCGACCCCCTGACGTTGTGCCCGATTTTGCCGCGCTCTACACGCGCAGCAACAGCTCCAGCAGTGCCTTCTGCGCGTGACGCCGGTTCTCCGCCTGGTCCCAGATCCGCTGCCGCTCGCCGTAAAGCACCTCGGCGGCGATCTCCTCGCCAACATGGGCGGGAAGGCAGTGGAGCGCGATCGCGTGAGGAGCCGCCAGGTCGAGCAGGGAATCGTCGATCCGGTAAGCGGCGAGCGCCGCGCGGCGCTCATCGGCCGTGGTCTCGCTATCTCCCATGCTGACCCACACGTCGGTGTAGACGGCGTCAGCGCCGGCCACCGCCTCCGCGGGATCGCTGAACATGCGCGCTCCGGCGACCGGTTCGATCTCGAAGCCCGGCGGTGACGCGATCCGAACATCGACCCCGGCGAGTGCGCCGACGATCGCGAGCGACCGCGCGACATTGTTGCCGTCCCCGACATAAGCGAGCGTGAGCCCCTGGAGCCGCCCGAACGCCTCGCGCAGCGTGAGCAGGTCCGCCAGTGCCTGGCACGGGTGGTGGTCGGCGGTGAGCATGTTGATGACCGGCACCGTGGCGAACTCGGCGAGCTGGCTGACGACCTCATCCGCGACCGTCCGGATGCCGATCGCCGCCACGTGTCGCGAGAGCACGAGAGCCGTGTCGCGGATCGTCTCGCCGCGACTCAGCTGCAGTTCATCGGTGCGCAGCACCACCGGATGACCCCCGAGCTCGACGATCCCGACCTCGAACGACACCCTCGTTCGCGTAGAGGGCTGCTGGAAGATCAGGCCAACCGTTCTGCGCGAGAGCAGATCCGAGCTGAGCGGCGCCTGCTTCAGTTCGGCAGCGCGTTCGAGCAGCCCCTGCAGCTCGTCCGCGCTCAACTCCGCACCGGTGATGAAATGGCGAGGCAAGCGCGAGAGTGTACGTTGGCGCGCGTGCGGCTTGCCGTGCTGACATGGAACCTGTACCACGGCCGCGCAGTCCCCCCCGCGGGTCGCAACCTGCTGCCCGCTTTCGCCGCCACGCTGAGCGGCTGGGATTGGGACCTCGCGCTCCTGCAAGAGGTGCCGCCGTGGTGGCCTCCCGAGCTGGCGCGGACGGCGGGTGCAGATCAGCGCCTGGCGATGACCTCGCGCAACCAGCTGCTGCCACTGCGCCGGGTCCTCGCCACACGCTGGCCGGACCCGATGCGCTCAGGTGGCGGCGGCTGCAACGCGATCCTCGTCCGCGGCGTGGCGATCGCGGAGCACCGCTGTCTGCGCCTTCGCCGGTTCCCAGAGGGGCGATGGCTGCACGGGGTCCGGCTCAGCAGCGGGATCTGGGCCGCGAACCTCCACGGCACCGCCCACGACTCCGCCCGGGCCGCCGAGGAGGCCGCGCGGGCCGGGGCCGCCACGCTCTCATGGACGGAGGGCGCCCTAGAGACCGTGCTCGGCGGCGACTTCAATCTCCGCCGGCTCGAGCTCGAAGGCTTCGAGCACGCAGGGGGCCATGATGTCGACCATGTCTTCGCCGCGGGACTGAAGCCGATCGGCGGCGCGCAGACGCTCGACCGCGGCTCGCTGTCGGATCACGCGCCGGTGATGGTGCGCCTGGAAGGTTAGCTCCACGGCCCGCGGGATTTGGCTCTGCCAAATCCCGCAATGGAGTCGGCAGGGATGCCGACTCCACCTAATCGGATGGCCGGCCCGCGCGCAGGCCGAACCCGCGCAGCATCAGTAAGGCGCGCTCCCCGAGCGTTCCGTGGGCAGGCAGGACTCCCAGCTGGGTGGCGGCGTCGTAGAGATCAAAGAACGCGCGCGCGCGCAGCACGAGCTCCTGCTCGACCTCGGCGTAGACGACACACTGAACGACGAGGAAGCGATTGCTCGCCGGCAGACCCTCGAGCGGGGCACGGTGGGTGCCGAGCAGCTTGCATGGCGCGGCGATGTAGCGCTCGTTGAACACGCGCTCGGCGGTGCGCTCGAGTCGGGCGTCAGGAAAGGCGGCCCATAGCCGCTGAGCGTGCGTGACGAGCGATTCGAGGTTCTCCAGCGGCTCCGTCGTGGTCGGATCCTCATAGTGCACGCGATCTGCGCACACCGGCTCGAACGCGTCAGGATCCTTGCTCGACCAGGCGGCCTCCCAGCGGTCGATCACCTGCTCGATGCTCACTCGGCACCGACCGCCTTCGGACCCGCGACGTCGAGGTCGGGCAGGCCGGCATCAGGCGTTGATGCTTCGGCGTAGCGCCGGCGGGGAATCCGGCCGGCCTCCCGGGCCAAACGACCGGCCTCCACGGCCCCGGCGATCGCTCGCGCCATCACGACCGGATCGTGGGCGCGGGAGATCGCGCTCGCGCAGAGCACGCCGTCGCAGCCGAGCTCCATCGCGAGGGCGGCATCCGAAGCTGTGCCGACGCCCGCGTCGAGGATCACCGGCACGCCGGCACGCTCGATCAGAATCGAGAGGCTGTATGCGTTCTGGATCCCCATCCCGCTGCCGATCGGCGATCCGAGCGGCATCACCGCCGCGCAGCCGACGTCCTCGAGCCGGCGCGCCAGCACCGGATCGTCGGTCGTGTACGGAAGGACCACGAAGCCGTCGTCGACGAGCGTCTCGGCGGCCTCGAGCAGCTCGGGCGCGTCCGGCAGCAATGTGCGGTCGTCTCCGATCACCTCGAGCTTGATCCAATCGGTCTCGAATGCCTCGCGCGCGAGCTTGGCCGTGATCACCGCATCGCGTGCCGTGTAGCAGCCTGCGGTGTTCGGCAGCACGGCGACCCCGGCCGCATCGAGCACATCGAGAATCGAGCCGGCGTTTGGATCGAGTCGCCTCAGCGCGACCGTGCACAGACCGGCACCGGAAGCCTGCAGCGCCGCGGCGAGGATGTCATGGTTCGCGAATCCTCCGGTACCGAGGATCAGCCGCGATTGCAGCGGGCGACCGGCGATGACGAGCGGCTCCTGCATTGACTCTCATCCTCCCTGAATTGCGCCCACGACCTCGATCCGGTCACCGCTCCTGACCGAGGTTGTCACCCATTCTGTCCGGGGGACGACCTCCCCCTGTACCGCCACAGCGACGCCGCGGGCCGCGCTCGGCACCTTCATCTCCGCGAGCACGCCGGCGATTGTGGCGCCTTCTGGCACCTCTGTCGCCGTTCCGTTGACCGCCACAATCATCTCGCATGCGCCTCCGCAGGCGCGAATCTCCTCGGCGTAACAGCAGCGAGCTCAGCACCGGGCGACTCACCGAGCAGCGCGGAGAGGATCAGCTCCGCCGTCAGCGGCGCCAGCAGGATCCCGTTGCGGTGGTGCCCGGTAGCCCAGTAGAGCCCCGGAATCGCGCCCGGGCCGATCGCCGGAGCGCCGTCGGGGGTGGCGGGACGCAGCCCTGCCGAGCACTCGTCGATCTGCAGCTCGGAGAACCCGGGGATCAGCTCGATCACGTCGCGCAGCAGCTCGAACACCGCACCGGCGGTGACGCTCTGATCGAAGCCACGCTCCTCCATCGTGGCGCCAAGCACGTAACAACCATCGCCGCGCGGCACGACATACCCACCGGCCGTGCGCAGGACGTGGTTCAGCAGTCCCGGTCCGGCGGGATCATGCAACCGGAGGATCTGGCCCTTGACGGGGCGGATCGGCAGACGCGCGGCGGTCGGCAGACCCTCCAGCTGACCCGACCATGGCCCCGCCGCGACGACGAGCTGCCTGACGGGGAGATATTCGCCGTGCGCGAGCGAGACGCCCGCCACGCGGCCGTCCTCGAGCACGACCTCAGCGACCTCGGCTCCCGCCCGAACCACGGCGCCGGCGCGTTCCACTGCCACCACGAGCGCGGCGGTCAGGCGCCGCGGATCGATGGCATGGTCGTCGGGAACCTCGAGCGCGAGTCTCAGCGTCGGTGCAAGCGCCGGCTCGATCCGGCGGGCGGCGCTCGGCCGCAGGCGCCGCACCTCGAGGCCGATGCCGCGGCGCATCTCGAACTCGCGCTGCAGCGCCTCGGCCTCGTCCCGGTCACGGGCGACGGCTAGGGTGCCGCACCGCAGGTAGCCCAGATCACGATCGGACGCGATCGACAGCGCGGCCACGAACTCCGGGTAGGCCGCGGCGGCACGCAGTCCTAGCTCGAGGCCCACGCGCTCGGCGAGGCTCGCCTCGCTGATCGGCGCGAGCATCCCGGCGGCCACGTGCGAGGTCTCACCTCCCGGGCAGCCGCGTTCGAGCACGGTGACCGGCAAGCCGGAACGCGCGGCACGCCACGCAACCGCAAGGCCGATCACGCCGCCGCCGATGACGACGACGTCAGGCGATGCTCCGTTAGCGTTGTGCATGTGCTTCCTCCCTGCGCGGGCATTACCCCGATCAGGTTCAGACGGTCGGCGGATCTATGCTCCCGCCCTCTCAGCCCAACGGTTGGGCTCCCGTTACCGGCAATGGTAGCGCCACCGGCATGGCAGACTTGGTCTGTGATCGACCGCCGTCAGCTTCTGCGCGACTCCCGCCTGTATCTGGTGTGCGACGCGCGCCCCGAGTCATTTCTCGAGCAGGCGATATCTGGCGGCGTTGACATCGTGCAGCTGCGGATGAAGCATTCGCCCGATAGGGCAATCGTGCGCGCCGGTAAACGCTTCGCGCGCCTCTGCGCCGAACACGGAGCCCTGTTCATCCTCAACGACCGCCCCGACCTGGCGGCGGAGATCGGGGCCGACGGCGTTCACATCGGTCAGGACGACGGCTCGGTGCAGTCGGCCCGGGCGATGATTGGCGCTGAGCGCCTGATCGGACTCTCGACCCATACTCCAGCACAGGTGGAGGCAGCCACGGGCGTCGACTACATCGGCGTCGGGCCCGTGCACGCCACGCCGACCAAGCCGGGGCGCCCGGCGGTCGGGCTGGCGCTCGTCCGCCATGCTGCCCGCACCGCCCAGGTGCCGTTCTTCGCCATCGGCGGAATCGACACGGGAAACGTGGCCGGCGTGAGAGCGGCCGGGGGGCGGCGCATCGCGGTCGTCCGTGCACTGACCGAAGCCGAAGAGCCGATCCGCACGGCCCGCGCGCTACGGGCCGTGATCGAGACCGGGCAGACGCGAAACGAGGCGGGAGTTGGGGCAGCGTAGCCGCAAGCGCGGGCGGCGCGAAAAGGCCGCGCCCCGCGAGAAACCCGCGCCGACCATGCCCGCGAGCACTCCGCGCGCCGCGGCCGCGCAGGCGCCGGCGAGCGCCACAGTGGTGGTCACCGCCACCGAGGCGACCCCACAGAAGAGCCGCTCCGAGGCACGTAATCAGGCCGCACGCGCGGCCCTTGTCCCCCTGGCTCCCGGCGAGCGTCCCTGGGCGGTCACGCTCAGCGCGATCCTGGCAGCGGCGTTCGGCGGCTACAACCTCGTCATGTTCCTGCTCGGAACAAAGCTGTCGCTCGACGGGAAGAAGCCCGGGACTGCCGGAGTGCTGCTGTTCGCGCTCGTGATGTTCACCTGCGCGGTCGGCATGTGGCGGCTGCGGTACTGGGCGGTGCTCGGGTTCCAGGCGCTGCTGGCATTCACGCTCCTGATTCTGGCCCGGTCGCTGATCCTGGTGTCGAACCTCGAGGGGTTGGCGATCTGCGTCGGTGGTCTCTCGGCTGGCGGCTTCCTCTTCTATAAGCTCGTGCGGGCGCTCAGCCGGATCCAGCTCCCCGTCAGAGAACGGCGCTGAGCGCAGGCTCGGACTCATCCCGCCGGCGCCGGCCGCGACTGAGATAGGCTGGGCGAGATGCCAGATACCGCTTACGACTGCGTCATCATCGGCTCGGGCCCTGGCGGCTACGTTGCCGCGATTCGTGCTGCGCAGCTGGGGATGAAGACCGCGGTGATCGAGAAGGACCGCGTCGGCGGACGCTGCCTGAACTATGCCTGCATCCCCGCCAAGGCCGTGCTGCGTGTCGCCGACGTCCTCTCCGAAGTCCGCGAGGCAGGCGACTACGGCATCAAGGTGGCCGCGCCGGAGATCGACTATGCGGCCGTGAGCGCGCGCCGGGAGAAGGTCGTCAAGACCCTCACGGGCGGCGTTTCTGGGCTGTTCAAGAAGAACGCGATCGACCTGATCGAAGGCGAAGGCACGCTCGCGGGGGCAGGTCGCGTCACGGTCGGCGGGACCGAGATCAGCGCGAAGACGATCGTGCTGGCGACTGGATCGGTGAAGCGGCCGATTCCCGGCGCCCAGTTCGGCGGACGCGTGATCGGCACTGAGGAGGCATGGGCGCTGGAAGAGCTGCCGGCCTCGCTTGCCGTCGTCGGCGCCGGTGCATCTGGCAGTGAGATCGCCTCGGCTTACGCGCGGCTAGGCACCGAGGTCCTCCTGTTCGAAATGCTCGACCGCGTCCTCCCGACCGAGGATGCCGACATCTCGAAACTGGTCGAGCGCGGACTGAAGAAGCAGGGAATAACCATCCATACATCGATGCCGGTGCAGGACATCGAGTCGACCGAGGGGGACGTCAGGTTCACGTTCGGTGCCGGGGAAGGCGCGACGGAATGGCTCGTGATCGCCGCGGGTCGCGGACCCGACATCGATGCGCTCGGACTCGAGGCCGCCGGCGTCGCCCTCGGTGATCGCGGCCTGGTCAAGGTCGACGGCGCGATGCGGACCAACGTCGCCGGGATTTACGCGATCGGCGACCTCGTGCCCGGCCCAGCGCTCGCGCACAAGGCCTCGGACGAGGGCGTCATCGCGGTCGAGAACGCCGCTGGGCTGCAGACCCACCCGATCGAGTACGTCGACATCCCACGGGCCACGTTCTGCACGCCGAACGTCGCCAGCTTCGGGCTCACCGAGGCGCAGGCGCGCGAGCAGGGTCACGACGTCGTGATCGGCAAGCTTCAGTACGGCGCCGTCGGCGCGGGCACGGTTTACGGCGATCGGACCGGCCTGGTGAAGATCGTGGGCGATCGTAAGTACGGCGAGCTGATCGGCGGCCACATCGTCGGGACCAAGGCGACGGAGCTGATCCAGGAGCTTGTCAACGCGCGCGCGCTCGAAGGCGGCTATCCGGAGGTCGCGCGAATCATCCACGGCCATCCGACGCTCTCAGAAGCCGTGATGGAGGCGGCACGGGCAGCGGACGGGTGGCTGATCCACGGCTAGCGGTGACGGGCGCGACGGGCGCCGGCGCCAGCGTCGCTCCAGTCTTCTACTACGAGCTCACCTGCCCAGCTTGCTACCTCGCAGCGGAGGGCATCATGGCCGAGCTCCCGGTGGTGCCCGAGTGGGAGCCTGTGCTGTGGGATCCCGTTCCCGACCCTGACCGTGCGCTGATCGAGCGCCTCGCCGCCGAGCGCGGGCTGCAGCCGGTCAGGTGGCCTGTTCCCTGGCCTCCCGAAGCGCGCACGGCCATGCTCGCGGCGACCTATGCGAAGCGGATCGGGCGCGCAGTGGCCTTCTCGCTGGCCGCTTTCCGCCAGGCGTTCGCCGGCGGCCGGGATCTCGGTGACGAAGACACGGTCCTGATCGCCGCAGCCGCCTGCGAGATGCATCCGACGGCCGTGCTGAAGGGAATTGCGACCGCATCGGTGGCCGGTGCGCTCGAGCGCGCCGGCGCCCGTGCGCGCGCTGCCGGGGTGAGCACGCTGCCGGCGATCACGGTGGGCGACCGAGTCTTTCACGGCGAGCGAGCGATCGACGAAGCCACCGTGGCGCTGGTGGGATGAAGGCCAACCGCGCCTACCACCTGATCGTCAGCCGTCAGAGCCACGAGCCGGCCTTTCTCGCCGACGCCGGACGGCTCGACCGGATCGAGGTGGTGTCGATCGACGACGGCGAAGTGGTCCTGTTCTGGGTGCTGCCGCCAAAGGACGCCGCGAAACTGCTGCGCTCCCTTCGGGCAGACCTCTCACAGCTTCGCGCGGACGAGTTCCTCGCGACGTGGGAGGGCTCGGACGACCCCCCGAGCCGGCCCTAGAGAGCCGGGCTGGCGCAGCCCGGCGTACGATGCGGTCCGGATGGAGCCGCAGATCGACACGGGAGTGGCTAGGACAGCGAAGGGCGGGGTCACGACCCTGGAGCCGAGCCGAGCCGAACGGCTGATCGCTCGCCGGGCCGCTGAGTCGCGCGCCACGGTACCCGGCTTCGAACTGACGATGGTGGTCGACACATCGCCGATCCTGGCGGCGCGCGGGGATCTGCGGGCGACCACAGGACCGGAGTCGGTGCCGTCGCTGACGGCGGTGATCATCAAGGCATGCGGGCTCGCCCTGCGTGAGCACCCACGCGCGAATGCGAGCTATCGGGACGGCCACTTCGAGCTCTACAGCCGCGTGAACGTCGGCGTCGCGATCGCGGCCGGCGACTCGTTCATCGTGCCGGCGATCACGGAAGCCGACACGAAGACGGCGCTCGCGATCGACGCCGAGCTCCGCCCTCTGGCCGCGCGGGCGAGCGCGGGCACGATCACACCCCCCGAGCTGGCCGGCGCGACGTTCACGGTATACAACCTCGGGATGCTCGGTGTCAGCACCTTCAGCCCGCCCGTCGTGCCCTCCCAGGCTGCCATCTTGGCAGTCGGCGCTTCGCGGGCAGTCCCGGTCTTACGTGACGGAGATATCGTGCCGGGCAACGAGATGAGCCTGACCCTGGCCTGTGACCACCGGATCCTGTACGGCGCCCACGCGGCCATGTTCCTGGCCCGGATTCGGGCCCTGATCGAGCTTCCACAGGAGCTGCTACCTCGATGACAGAAAAAAAGCTCGATCAGACCGCGAAGCGAATCGCCGACAAGGGACGGCAGGCCCTGATCGACCGCCTGCGCCCAGCGTTCGAAGAGGCAGCAGCCGCGCACACCGATGTCCTCGAGCTCGACGCGGACAAGCTCGAGGAGATGGTGCAGCGCGCGGCTGACCGGGCGGACGGGCTCCAGTGGCGACGCGCGCTCGCCGGGGTTGCGACCGAGGAGCTCGGGATCGGCCTCGGCGAGGCGCTCGGTCACCCCGCCGTGGCGCGGGCGCAAACGATCGTCGGCGCTCCCTCCTACGAGGAGAGCCTCGCCGCGATCACCGCGACGGCCTCGGCAACAGCGAGGGGCGGGGCGCCCGGTGGGATCGAGACAGGGGCGCCGGCGTCCGAAGCGGGAGCGCCCGGCGAGGCGGCGGACGCGGACGCCCGGCCCGCATCGGTGGAGGACCCCGAGCCCGACGCGGCGCCGGAGTCCGCGGATGCTTCGCCGCCCGATGCGACCGGCGGACTGGAGGTCAACGTTACGGTCGTTCACCTCGATGGGCTGTCCGAGCTCAGCGAACTGGAGGAGGTCGAGCTGCGCTTCACCGACGACGGCCTGGACGTTGTTCGCGCACCGGACGAAGCCACGCTCACCCACTTCACCTGGAGCGAGATCAACAGCGTCTACGTGCGACCGGGGCGCGGACGAATGCTCCGCCGGCGCGGGGCCGGGGCGCGCCTGATCCTGAGCGCGACCGGCCGCCAGGCGAGATTCGAGGCACGAGGAGCTGATGCCGAGGAACTGAAGCAGCGGCTCGCGCCGGCGCTTGTGAAGCTCGACGCAGATTCATGAGGGTCGAACCGATCGCGTATAAGTTCGACACGCTGCGGCGGATCGTCGAGTCGGGGCTGCTCGGGCCGACGATGCCGGATCGGCTCGTGAAGGCCGGGATCGCCCTGTGGCGTTTCGGGGCGACGCCAGCCGCTGCCTGCGTGGCTTCCGCGGCGCGCTACCCGAACGATCTCGCCGTGATCGACGAGCGCGGGGAGATCACCTTCCGCGAACTGCATGAGCGCACGAATGCGCTCGCGCACGCGCTGGCCGACCAGGGCGTGAACGAGGGCGACAACGTGGCACTGCTGTGTCGCAACCACCGTGGCTTCATCGAGGCGACGGTCGCATGCTCGAAGCTCGGCGCGAACGTTCTCTACCTGAACACAGGGTTCGCCGGTCCCCAGATCGCGGAGGTCGTAGCGCGAGAGCAGGCCGCCGGGTTGATCTACGACGACGAGTTCGCCTCGCTGATCGGTGATGCCGGCCGACGCGACCAGCGGTTCATCGCCTGGCGAGGCGACGTCGCCGAGGCTCTGCCAGAGCCGACGCTCGAGGATCTGATCGATGCGGGCGATCCCGCCGATGTAGTGCCACCGGCCCAACACGGGCGCACGACGATCCTCACTTCAGGCACCACCGGCACTCCGAAGGGGGCGACCCGCGCCGTATCGGGCCTGGACCCGGTCGGCGCGCTGCTCTCGAAGATCCCACTGCGCGCCCGCGGCGTGACCGTCGACGCGCCGCCGATGTTCCACGCATGGGGGTTTGCCCACTTCCTGATCGCGCTGGCAATGTCCTCCACGCTGGTCCTGCGGCGGAGGTTCGACCCGAAGACGACGCTCGAGGATGTGGACACGCACCGCGCCGACACGCTGGTGCTCGTTCCGGTGATGCTGCAACGCATACTCGACCTCGATCCCGCCGAGCTCGCCGGCTACGACACCTCGTCGCTCCGAGTGATCGCGCTGTCGGGCTCAGCAGTGCCGCCGCCGGTCGTCGAGCGAGGCCTCGACACGTTCGGCGATGTGCTCTACAACCTCTACGGCTCGACCGAGGTGGCATGGGCGACGATCGCGACGCCGGAGGACCTGCACGCTGATCCTGGGACGGCAGGCAAACCGCCCCGTGGCACGATCGTCAGGCTATTCGACGCCGACGGCAACGAAGTGCCGCAGGGCGAGCGGGGCCGGATCTTCGTTGGCAACGAGATGCTGTTCGAGGGCTACACCGGCGGCGGCACGAAGGACATGATCGACGGCCTGATGGCCACGGGAGACGTCGGCCACTTCGACGAGCATGGGCGCCTGTTCATCGAGGGTCGCTCCGATGACATGATCGTCTCCGGCGGCGAGAACGTCTTCCCGTCGGAGATCGAGGACCTGATCGCCCGTCACCCGAAGGTGGTCGAGGCCGCCGTGATCGGAGTTCCCGACCCGACGTTCGGCCAGCGGCTGAAGGCGTTCGTGGTCGCCCGTGAGGGATCGGAGCTGTCCGAGAGCGAGGTGAAGGACCATGTGAAGGCCAATCTCGCCCGCTACAAGGTCCCGCGTGAAGTCGAGTTCGTCGATGAGCTCCCACGCAATCCGACCGGCAAGGTGCTCAAGCGCGAGCTCCAGCAACGAGAGCACGGAAGTTAGACTCCCACGCTGAATGCGTCGTCTGTTCGGACCCTTCTTCGTCGTCGCCGGAATCCTCCACTTCGTGATCCCTGGTGTCTATGAATCGATCGTCCCCGAGTACCTGCCGGCCCGGCGCACGCTCGTCTACGCGAGCGGCGTCGCGGAGATCATCGGCGGCGCCGGCGTGTTGCACCCGCGAACCCGCAGGCTCGCCAGCTGGCTGAACATCGCGACGCTGATCGGCGTCGCCCCCGCGAACGTGGAGATGGCACTCAACCCCGAGCGATACGAGCAGATCCCCGGTGGGCGTCCCGCGCTGATCGCCCGCCTGCCGCTGCAGCTGCTGCTGATCGCCTGGGCCCGCGCGGCCGGGCGGTAGCGCCGGTCGGTCAGGTCCGCTCGAGCACGCGGATATCGTGAGCGACTCCCCCCGGCGTCGCCTCATCGGCCGGGAAGCCGACTCGCTCGAAGCCCGAGGGGCTGATCAAGAGGATGTAGGCGGAGTGAGTCTCGACGGTGCCTTCCTGCGGAGCGATCGCGTAGTCCTTCCAGACGACCCGCTTCAGGTACGACCGCGGCCCGTTGAGGAATCTCATCCGACCGGTCATCCCCTGCTTGGCCAGGAACATGCGCCGGTTCGCGCGGGTGTCCTGCGAGGGGTCGACGCTGACGCCAAGCGCGATCACTCCGGCGCCGTCCCGCGGTAGCTCGTTGAGCGCACCTTTGATGTCCTGGACCATCAGCGGGCAGGCGTCGTGGCAGAGAGAGTGGATGAATGTCAGCACGACCACATGGCCGCGATATTGCGAGAGCGTTACGCGGTGTCCGTACTGGTCGGTCAGCGAGAAGTCCGCAGCGCGCAGGTTGGCCGGAAGCGTGGGTCCGTCGAATGGGGAGGCGGCGGCCGTCACGGTGGCGCCCTGCGGATGGTCGATGATCACCACACAGAGTGCCGCGACCAGCAACGCGAGCAGCACGAGCAGGAAGCGCTGGGCCGGCGAGCTACCAAGCATCGGGGCAATTTTTGCATTTGTGTGGCCGTGGCTGCGTCAGCTCGAGTTGACCCACCGGCGCGGCGGGCCGGACCCAGAACCGTGCTGAAGGCAAGCCGAACGCGAGAATGCCCCGTTATGAGCGATGCGGCCAGGCTCGCTGAGCAGCTGCGGCCCGCGATCCGGAGCGAGCGTGTGCTTGCAGCGATCGCTTCGGTACCGCGAGAACGATTCGTGCCGGTGGCGGTGCGCGATCAGGCGTACGAGAACATCGCGCTGCCGATCGGGTCGGGGCAGACGATCTCGCAGCCGCTCGTGGTCGCGCGCATGCTCGAGCTGCTCGAGCTGCGGGACACCGACCGAGTCCTCGATGTAGGAACCGGATCCGGCTATCACGCCGCGCTGCTCGGCGCCCTGGCGGGGTCGGTATGGACGATCGAGCTCCACAAGAAACTCGGCGCCGGAGCTCGGCTGGCGATCCGCGGGCTCGGGATCGACAACGTCAGCTTCGTGATCGGCGACGGGTCCCGCGGCCTGCCCGACGAAGCTCCCTTTGATGCGATCAACGTTGCCGCTGCGGCCGCGGCCGGCGTGCCCGCCGCGCTGCAGGATCAGCTCGCCGTGGGCGGTCGGCTGGTCGCGCCGGTGGGCGTTGCCGACCAGCGCCTGACTCTGATCAGGCGGGGGGAGCACCGGTTCGAGGCTACGATGCTCGAGCCGGTGAGGTTCGTGCCGCTGATCGTGGGCGGTGACTGACCGGCGACGCCGTTACCGTGCTTGGGATGCGCCTCATGCACGCTCACGACGTAAGCGCCGCCGAGGCGATCGAGCTCGATGACGACCTGCTGAT
>Ga0302326_10003762_pt1 | contig 35584 bp, 31 predicted proteins | sample Palsa_T0_3_FD_202264 | JGI IMG/M metagenome (GOLD analysis project Ga0302326, IMG submission 202264) | Peat permafrost microbial communities from Stordalen Mire near Abisko, Sweden - Palsa_T0_3 | ecosystem: Environmental > Terrestrial > Soil > Palsa > Peat permafrost | place: Sweden: Abisko...
CGGCTTTGGCAGCTTCGGGTCGAGCGAGCAGTCTGCGCTTGCCGAGCTCTCGCGGCGCGCGTGGAGCAGCCGGCTCACGGGCAGCCATAATCTTTCGACGGGATTTACCACGGATCGCGATTACCGCAACCAAACCGCGTCGAATGAGGACTGGTTGAGCTCGCGGCTGGGACTTACCGACTTGCTCTTTGCCGCGAGCGACAGATCGTTTGGAGCCGATCAGTTCTATGGCGACTATCCCTCGTGGGAGCGTACCAAGGGTTGGTTTGCAGGCATCCGGCAGGAGCTGGGCAGCCATTTGCAAGCGGCCTTTGCCTATCGCCGTCATACGGATGAATACGTGCTGGTGCGGGACGATCCAGCGATCTACGAGAACAACCATATCGATGGCTCGTGGCAGGGTTCGCTGCGCTCCGTCTTTCCTCTCAAAGGCTCCTCTGTCTTGTCGATGGGCGTGGAGGCGGACGGCGATAGCATCGACAGCAACAACCTCGGACTGCATGCACGCAATCGCGCAGCCGGTTACATCGACATGGATCTGAACCCTGCCAAGAGCCGCTGGGGCGTATCCGCTGGGGTTCGTGAAGAGGGATTTTCCGGCGGATTGCAGACCGCTTTTGCGCCCCACCTTGCGGGCAGATACCGGATTGCGAAAGCGGTGAAGCTGCGCGCCAGCGGCGGATACGGATTCCGGCTTCCAACCTATACCGACCTTTACTATTCCGATCCGACGACCATCGGCAATCCCAATCTCAAACCCGAGTCGGCGTGGAGCGGAGACGGCGGCGTGGATTGGAATGCGTCGGCGCGGCTGGCAGTCTCGGTCACTGGTTTTTACTCGCGCCAGCATGACGCCATCGACTACGTGCGCGCAACGGCTTCCGATCCCTGGCAGGCGGTCAATCTCAGTGGTCTGCACTTTGCTGGAATCGAATCTTCGTTGACGTGGATACCGGTCAAATCGCAGACGATTCGCGTCGCCTGGACAAGCCTTTTTGGCGCGCAAAGCGCTCTGCACGGGTTGCAATCGGAGTATGTCTTCAACTACCCGGTCGAGAACGCGCATCTCGAATGGATCTCCACGCTGGGGCGTGGCTTTGTGCTGCGCAATGCGCTGCAGATTGCCGAGCGCTACCAGCAGACTGCCTATCCGGTTTGGGATATGGCTCTGACACACCAGTCAGCTCTCGGCAAATGGGGCGAGTTGCGGCCCTATCTGCGAGCAGCCAACCTGAGCAACACCGGCTATCAGGAGATTCAGGGCGTGGCCATGCCTGGCCGCTCCTTGACCGGCGGCGTGTCGATTCGCTGGGGCGAATGAGGTCGCGGGAGTTTCCAAGAGCCGCGGCTTCTGATAATTTAATTCTCGTACCTCGCGAGTCCGCGCTCACGGTTGAATTAGCGGGCTCTACCTGCACTCTCCGGCTCTTGAGGGAATGTGGATGGAGGCGCTTTCAAGAGCACACCGGGAAGGTGTGCCTGCGCCGCGACATCCGCTTCTACGCACCTCGCGCCGCAGCTTCCTTTCCCTCGATTCCACGATGTTGAGCGCCAAGGAGAGAGCAGTCATGAGCGAGATCAAAAACAATTCCGCAAACAATCGCAAGATCAACTACGTCGAGTTTGTCTCGACAGATATTGCCAAGAGTAAGCAGTTCTATTCAGCCGCATTCGGCTGGAGTTTCGAAGACTACGGGCCGGATTACGTGGCCTTTCAGGCAGCCGGAGCGGGCATCGATGGCGGCTTTCGCAAAGGCGAAGCGCAAACGGGAAGCCCTCTGGTCGTGCTGTATGCGAGCGATCTGACCGCCACCGAAGCGGCGATTGTGGCCGCTGGCGGCAGCATCACTGTGCCTACCTTCGAATTCCCCGGTGGACGCAGGTTTCACTTCAACGACGGCGCGGGCAATGAGCTCGCCGTCTGGTCGGAATAAGTGCTCTCCCACCCTTCAAGCTAAGAACGCTTGAAGGATGGGGCACCCAAATCATTCCTACGCTAAGGGAGTACAGAGTCAGTTCACGCGGGCGGGAAGAAAGCCCGGCTTGCTCAGCGTCAGATCTTCCCGCACTAGTCTTAATCCGTAAATGCAGCGGTCGAACCAGCCCGCGAGGCGCCGGAACATCGGAGCCTCGTCCGCATACTCTTCGAGATCGAACTGGCTGACGATGTAGTAGCTTTCCTTGCCTACCTTCACCAGCTCTTCAAAGCTCTGCTGGCCGTGGCGGCGGCGATAAGGGTCCATCGACTCCGGGTACATGCCGGAGACGAAAAGCGCGTAGTCGCCGATGTGTTTGCGGACCGCGCGCTCGGCATCGAAGGAAGCCGCGGTGCCGTTGACCGGATCGGAGGCCTGGAGCAGTTCTTCGAGCGTGCGCAGAGGCTTGCCTTCTTCATCGCGCACTTTATAGAGCTTGTCCGCCTCGCTGAATTCGCAGAGCAGATGCGCGACATATTGCGTGATTGCCGTATCGTGGATGCCCAATTTTCCGGCATAACTGTTGCGTACGATCTGCTGGAAGAAGGGCTCGAGCGGATGAGTCTCAGCTTGCATACACGCCTCCTGTTGTCCTGCCAGGGGTGAAGCTGGCAGAACCATTCCGCGCCGGGAAGTGGTTCCTGGAACGGAATCCTGGCCGCGCCTTGCTCCGTATCAGGAATCCGGAGCCCGTCGCGGCAGATTTACCTTGCATTGACACAGAGCTTATCGGAAATATGCTAGATCGCAATAGCACTTGCGGTATTTCCTGGCACACCGGTATCAGGAGTGCTACCCAAGACGGGCGGCTGCGTGATTCCTTTGCGGTAAATCGAAGGCCGGTGGCAGGACTATAATTCTCGGCAGGCGCCATCGCCGCGGTAAGGGTCTTGCCGGAGCATGGATTCGATGCAAAGTTTCGGCAATCTCCGTGAGAAGTCCACAAAACCCCGCGTCTCTTGCGGCAATTTCGAATTGGCTCCCGGACTGGAATTGGCTTCGGCATCGAGCTGGCTCACCCGTCTTTCCGTGTTGCTTCGCAGCCCGCTCTCTCCCGCTTCACTGCTCCTGATGCTGTTGATTACACTGCCTGCCAGCGTGCAAGCAGAGCCGCTTAACTCGATGGATGCCACTCAGGTAACCGCTGTTGCCCCGCATGGAGCAAAGCAGAACACATTAGCCAACAATGAGTTTAGTGATAAGCCGGAGCCGGGCGATGCCGAAAATCTCGCTAAGCAAGGCCGCTCACCTAAGCCGGCGCGCAAGCTGATCGTAATTGGCTTTATGGGCGGCAAGGTCAGCGCGACCAATCTGGTGCATCGCGAGGCGCAGTTGATCGGTTCGCTGCAACAAGGCTATCCGCTTGCCATTCACGCGGCGATCTTTGCCAATCGCGATGGAGCGCTGGCGTTGAAGACCGTCTTGCAGCTCTTGGATGCAGATCAGGACGGGCATGTGAGCGATGCCGAGAAGAGCGCCGCGCGCATTGTCATTTTCGGACATAGCTGGGGTGCTTCGGAGACCGTCGCGCTTGCCGGCCGGCTGAACAAATTGCAAATCCCGGTGCTGCTTACCATCCAAGTGGATAGCGTTCAAAAGCAGAGCCAGAATGATAAAAAGATCCCGCCCAATGTGCGGGAGGCGGTGAACTTCTACCAGTCGGAAGGCCTGCTGCGAGGCCGCAGCCTGATCGTTGCCGAGGACCCTGACAAGACGAAAATTCTAGGCAATCACGAGTCGAGTTATCGGGAGAGTTCCGTCTCCTGCGCAGGCTTTCCCTGGTATGCGCGGGCGTTTATGAAGCGGCATATTCAGATAGAGAACGATCCCGACGTATGGGGCAAGATTGAAGCGCTGATACTGGCTAAGATTATGTGACGTGTTTAAGCAGCATAGATGATGTTGCTGTCTCCAAGGTAGCTTATTCGTTACGCATACGAGAGCCAGTGTTACCCCCTAAGTTTTCAAATGGTCCGCCAGGGGCGAGGAAAATGTCTCCCTTACATACACCTCACCGGACTTGGTGATTGCGGCGCAGTACGGCGGCTTCTGTCCTGCGTATATTCGTTGCATCTTGGGAAGAGCTTTTTCCAATGCAGTCGCCATTTGTGTGCCGCTTAGATTGTTCGTCGAGAAATAGAACATACGAACGCCGCTCTCTAGGACGGCGCGCTTCTCATTGGATCGGTATCGAATCCTTGCGTCTGACGTAAGGAGGGCCCATCCGTTTTTCCCTATCAAAGGCAACCAATCTTCATCTGGCGTGGCGCGCGAAGTGAGCCAAATGGCGCTCTACTGGGACACCAGCCTTCTTGAGGACATCAAGGAGCTTTTGATTATTGCAGTGATTCTCATCGAGAAAGACTATGAATCGCTCAGGCAGCATTCAAGAGTGGAAATTCAAGTCGAATAGCTTCTTCAATTAACCTCGCAGGTACACCGTACTCTTCGGCCAGATCGGAAACTGTATCACGAGCCCGGAATCGGCCGGCAATGACATCCACCGCGATCCCAGTGTTCGCCAATACAGGTCGGCCGAAAGAGATTTGAGGCGCCATCTGAATGGTCCGCGGTTCATCCGCATCTTCACTTGCAATGAAGGGGAAGAAAATCATTTCTCCAGATTCGAAGCGATCAATTCGCTTTAGATATGTGGAGAGAATCTCGGGAAGACCCATCTGGCCTGCCCGATTGAGGTTGAAATAGGCATCTCCATCATGCAGGAATAGGTGCAATCCATCGGTTTCCAGGCGCGGGTCTAACAGAGGATGGGTTGAATTTTCAATTGCGCTGAATTCAGCCAATGCCATTCGAATTCGCTGCATGGGCAGGCCCGTCCCTTTGCGCAAGCCCTTGAGGGTATGCAGCTCGATCAGATTTAAAAAAGACAGACCCTTGCCAGAAGTACGAACAACGTCGATGTCGATCCATCTACGAATCTCCTGCTGCTTGAGGCGCAGATAGTGAGCAGTTTCCGGGATGCTGTAGTTGGGCGCTTCATTCAAAGCTTGAAATTTGTTCATAGGTCGTTCTTTCGTTTGTGAGGCAGGAAAGAGTGAAATCTTTCTTCCACCGAATTGTAATGCGAAACCGGAGGGGCAACGCCGTGTTCGGTTGCCCCTCCGGTTTCAAGGAACCCTTGCAATCAGGGGTGCGAATTGATCACAGTCTTACTTTGCAGCCACCGCTTCCAACTCAGTCAGCCGCTTGGCCAAAAACGCCTCCAGCTTTTCGAGCGCGGCGGAGAAGCCTTCGATGCCTTCTTTCAATTTGTCGGTGGCCATGCGGTCTTCGGCGTGCATCTTGACGAAGGTATCGTGATCGACAACGATCTTCTGGATGTCGAGCTTCTTGGCGGCTTCGGGATCAAGCTTGCGCGTCAGCTCGCCTTCCCCTGCTTCCAACTCGCCCAGCAGTTGCGGAGAGATGGTCAGCAGGTCCACGCCAGCCAGCTCCTTGATCTCGCCGATATTGCGGAAGCTGGCGCCCATGACCACCGTCTTGTAGCCGAACTTTTTATAGTAGTTGTAGATGGTGGTCACGGAGTGCACGCCGGGATCGTCCGCGCCCTGATAGTCCTTACCGGTGTCCTTCTTGTACCAGTCGAGAATGCGCCCGACGAAAGGCGAGATCAGGGTCGCACCGGCTTCGGCGGCGGCCACTGCCTGATGCAATCCGAAGAGCAGCGTCATGTTGCAGTGGATGCCCTCTTTTTCAAGGATCTCTACGGCGCGAATGCCTTCCCAGGTGGAAGCGAGCTTGATCAGCACATGATCGCGGCCAATGCCGGCCTTGTCGTACTGGGCGATGATCTCGCGGGCCTGCTGGATCGATTTCTCGGTATCGTAAGACAGACGCGCATCGACTTCCGTCGAAACGCGGCCGGGAACGATCTCCAGAATCTTTTTCCCAAAAGCGACGGCCAGATGTTTGAAGGCCAGGTTGGCGACCTGCTTTTCGTCGGCGCTATCGCCGAGTTCCTTCCGGGCTTCGGTAAGCACGCTGTCGACGATGGGTTGATACTGCGGCATCTGCGAGGCAGCGGTAATCAGCGACGGGTTGGTGGTTGCATCCTGAGGGCGAAACTTCTTCATCGCCTCCATATCGCCCGTGTCGGCCACGACGACGGTCATCTTGCGAAGTTGTTCCAATAAATTAGCCACACTCGTCCTCCAGGGATGGAATTGTCTCGACTGGTCAGCCAGTTGCTATTTCGGGGCAAAACAGACTCCGAAATCCAAGTCTACGCTCAAAGTCCACCCCTGTTTGGATGCGAGTGCGCGTGCGGAGGTGTCACTTCCCTTCGAGACCGTCCCATTTTTACCTGGGCTCAATCGACTTCCGGCTGAACAGGGTTGGAAAGCCGTCCAAGGCCGGGAATGCTGACCTCGACGGTGTTGCCTGTTGCCAGGGGCCCTACGCCTGCCGGAGTGCCGGTCAGCAGCAGGTCGCCGGGCTCAAGCGTCATCGCGGCGGTGATGTATTCGAGCAGGATGGGCAGGGAAAAGATGAAATCCAGCGTCGAGCCGTGCTGGCGCAGTTCGCCGTTGACGCGAGTTTCAATCGTCAACCCGGCTGCCAGATCGAGTTCGGTCTCCACAATCGGGCCAACCGGGCAAAAGGTGTCGAAGCCCTTGGCGCGGGTCCACTGGCCGTCTTTTTTCTGTAGATCGCGTGCGGTGACGTCGTTAGCCAGGGTGTAGCCGTGGATATAGGGCTGCAAATCCTGGTCGCGGCGCAGCTTGCGCGCACGCTTGCCGATGACGACTGCCAGCTCGCCTTCAAAGTCCACGCGCTCGGAGGCCCGGGGCATGCGGATAATGCCTCCCGGAGCGAGCAGCGACGATAGCGGCTTGAAAAACAGCAGCGGCTCGGCCGGGACTTCGTTGCCCAGTTCCTTGGCGTGATCGCGGTAGTTGCGGCCCACGCAAACGATCTTGGAGGGTGCTACGGGTGGAAGCAGTTGAAGATCGCTGAGCCTGCGAGGCTCAATTTCGCAGTCCTCGCGGCCATCCTCCAACCAAGGCAAGATGGTCCGTCTGACCCAAAACTCTCCATCGCGTTCCTCAATTTGTCCAAACCGCGGGCCATTTTCCGACTCGAACCGGCAATACTTCATACATTGCTCCTCAAACTAGGGATTAGGGACCGATTCCTGTGCTTCCGCCGAGCGATTGCTTTCGTGCCCGGTCAGATCGACGGCGCTGACGGCGTAGCGATAGCTATGCCCTGGCTCGATTGCAGCGTCGCGATAGGCGGGGCCTGTCAGGGGCTGCGCGCCTGACAGACGCTTCCAGTTGCCATCGGCTTCCGCGCGATAGACGATGTAGCCGGCCAGATCCTCTTCCGTATCCGGCTGCCAGGAGAGGTCGATGGTCTTTTCTTCGGGAACCAGGACGGCCGCCAGTCCCTGCGGCACGGCGGGCGGAAAGGTATCGACGACATCGACGCGAATCGGCGCGGAGACTGCCCCGGCCAGCTCCTGCGATTTCTGCCCGTCTGGGCCATTGACGGTGACGCGCTCGACCCGCTGCGCCGCGTATTCGTAGGACTCGCCAAAATGCGCGGTGTGGTCGAGCGCGCCCGGCTCTTGCCCGGCTGCGGGAGCTTCGACGAAGAGATCGCGCAGCACCGCTTCCGTTTCCGGTTGCATCAGGCTGTTGGACGGCTTCTTTCCCGGCGCTGGAGGGGTGAGCAGCTTGCGGTGCAGCCGCACGGCTCCCGGCTGGCCCGCTTGGTCCGATTGTCCCGCGTCCCAGTGCAGCGCAACGCCGTCAGCGCGGACCTCGGCTTTCAGCCCGGCAATCGCGCCGGGAGCTGTCCCGGCCAGCACCGAAGCGGCGTTGGAGAGCCCCGCCGAGCGGCCTTTGGGACTCTTAAGCTCCACAAAATAATCCAATTGCCGCGGTTTTCCGGCAGAGAGAGACGCCGGCAGCGCCTCCTGAAACGCTCCCTCGGCTTGCGGCGCAAAGGAGACCTCGCCCACCGGCTGGCAAACGCCGGTTCCCTCGCGCCGGCAGACCTGGACCTTGACGGGATCCTTGATCGGGAGATGGTCGGTGGTCTTGCGGGGCATGGTCCAGCTCAAAGTAACGCTGTTACCTGCACGCACGGCCGCCAGGTCGGATACCCGCTCCGGAAGTTTAAGCGACGGCGGCTGCGGCGCGCCCGGCGTTCCGCAGCCCGACAGCCCAATCCCTGCAAGACAGAGGGCGATGGCGCTGCAAGCCTTGGTGCGGGTAGCGTTTGGCGGAGATTTCATCTGTCCCAGTCTATCGAAGGACTCTGACATTGGCCGTCGAGGCATACCAAATCGGCTACTTTGCAAGTGCAGCGGCAAGTGCCTGGGGCAAGGTCGGATGGGAGAATGCGAATCCCGCCTGGGTGAGCCGATTGGGCACGGCGCGGGTACTGGCCAGCAGCGCTTCATCCGCCATTGCCCCCAATGCCAGGCGCAGTGCAAAGGCGGGGGCCGGCAGCAAGGCTGGACGGTGTACGGCGCGAGCCAATTCTCTCGTAAAGTCCGCATTGGTCACCGGCTGCGGAGCGGCCAAATTGACCGGTCCCGAGAGAGCGGGATTGTCCACAGCGAAGAGAGCCGCCGCTACCGCATCCTCTTCGCTGATCCAGCTCATCCATTGCCGTCCGTTGCCAAGCCGTCCACCCAGGCCCAGGCGGAAGAGCGGCGCGAGACGAGCCATCGCGCCCCCATCGCGTCCGAGCACCATGCCGAAACGCAGGTGGACGACACGAATACCGGCATCAACGGCAGGACGCGCCGCTGCCTCCCACGCGGTGCAAAGCTCGGGAAAATATCCCCTTCCAGCGGTTGAGTCCTCGTCGAGAATCTCATCTCCGCGATTGCCGTAAAAACCTACCGCCGAGGCCTTGACCAGCACCGGCGGCGGCTGGCGTAGCGCGGCCAGGGTCTCAGACAGAAACCGCGTGCTGGCCACACGGCTCTCCGCCATCTCGCGCTTGTAGCTCTCTGTCCATCGCTGGGAAGCGACGCTGGCTCCGGAAAGATGTACGGCGTCGTCCAGGCCTTCCAGGCGCTCTGGCTCGTCGAGCCTGCCGCTGGCCGGGTCCCAGCGCAGTTCGTCCGGGCTCTTTGGCTCGCGTCGCACCAGTATGAGCAGGCGAACGCCCCGCCGCTTCAGCGCCGAACCGATGGCCGTTCCCAGCATTCCCGAGGCCCCGGTCAGCAGAATTGTCATCTTTATGTCTCCGTTGCTTTCTATGGGGCCTTTTCCGTCGTCACTCATTCAGAATAGAGGGTGTGCATACTAGGTGGTAGGCAAACTACTTGCGTGTTGTCGGAAAAGATTTTGATTTAAGTAACAAATTTGCGCCCTCTTGCATCTAGTTACTCGAAGGAAAGACGAGCCATGACCGAATCCTCAGCAGTCCGCAATGACACTGTGATGCTTACCCAAGTCGATTCCGAAACCGCCGAGCAGTTCATCGCGGAAAAGCATATTGGCGAGCGCATCAAGCGATTGCGGCTCAAGAAATCCATGGGTCTGGTTGAGCTCGGCCGTCACACCGGCCTTTCCGCCAGCTTTCTTTCGCAGCTTGAAACCGGCCGGGTGGTGCCTACGCTGCGCAATCTGGCGCGGGTGGCGATGGTTTTTTCCAAGGACTTATCGTATTTTTTTGAGCCGGAGCCGCAGTCGCTCTTTCGCGTCCACCGCCGCAAGGAGCGGGTGCGCCTGCCCCAGACCGGTGTCGACGACCCGACGTATTTCTTCGAGAGCCTGGGCTACATGGTTCCCGACCGGCTGATGGACCCCTACTTCGCCGAGTTCCTTCCGCACAAGAAAATGCAGGATATTCGCCCCCATGTCCATGCCGGCTACGAATTCCTGTATGTGCTGCAGGGAGAGCTGGAAATCCGCCACGGCGATCAGGTTACGCACATGGACGTTGGCGACGCGGTTTATTTCGACGCCAGCACTCCACATGCCTATCTCTGCGCCGGCAAATCGCCGGCCGTGGCGCTGATTGTGACCATGCACCAGCCGCCGCCGGCACAGCCGACCATGCAATTGAGGCCCCTGGGCACGGCGATACCGGGCCGGGCAATGCCCGGAACGCCGCCGGGAGTACCGCTGCGGACGGGAAACCCAAATGGAAATCCGCCCGGTCCTCACGGCAGGTAAAAAGCGCCCGGTCGATCCAGGGACGGCTCTACTTGACGGCGAAATAAGCCGCTACTTCCTGCCAGTTGGCTACCCTGGTAAATCCCTCGGCGGCCAGGTTATGTGGGGCGGAATACAGGATTCCCGTTCCCTCGAAGCGCAGCAGGTTGCGCGGCATGTCGTCGATCAGATAGTCGGCGCGCAGAATGCTCTTATCGCCGCAAAAGACAAAATGCGTGGGCGGAAGAAAAGGGAAGTGGCGCAGCAGCCAGCGATACTTGGGCCCGAAGGAGTTGGGCACGGTCATGGCCTGGGTGGCGACGAAGACTTCGAAGCGCGCGGCCAGGTCTCGCATCACCTCGGATGCATCGGGCATCACAGGCAGATCGGCAAAGAAGTCGTCGGCGTCCAGAAAGGCGCGCAGTTGCGTCTGGCGATCGTTGGCGACTACGTCCCACAGCCCTTTGCCCCAAAGGTCGGCGGTCGCCAGGTTTTCGTCGAAGGCTTCGTTGTAGCGGCGCAGATGCTCGCTGAGCGTGTCGGCCATGACCTCGTCCATATCCACGCAAATTCGAAGCAACGCTAGACTCCTGCCTGTTTACGCTTGATGCTGTTGCCGCCCGCCTCGCCCCGAACGCTCTGCGCGGTCTTGGCCGGCACGGCTGGATCCATGGCCGGGTCGTAGTAGAGGATGCGGCTGCACGACTCGCAGTTGAGCACCGCGCCGTCGCGCAACTGATTCCAGACCTGGGGACGAATGCCCATCCTGCAGCCGGAGCATTGCTGGCCCTCGGCGCGGGCCAGGCCGGTGCCGCGCATGCCGGCGATGCGGTCAAAGTGAGCCAGACGGGCTCCTTCGTCGAAAGCCGAAACTTCGCCGCGCAAGGCCTCGCGCTCGATTTTCAGGGCGGCCAACTGTTCGCGATACTCAAGATCCTGCTCCCCAACCCGCGCCCGGATCAGGCCCAGCGTCTCGGTCAGCTTGGCGGCGAGTTCCCGCGCCTTGCCCCGCTCTGCCTCCAGCACTTCGCTGTTCTCCATGCTGGTCAGCTCGTTGTCTTCGAGGCGGCTGATCTCCGCCTCGGCAAAACTGATCTGATGCTCGAACGCCTGGGCTTGCGAGGAGTTCTGGGCCCCGTCCAGCTGCGTGCGAAAGCGGGCGGCTTTGCTGCGCAGGCTGCCGATTTCAAGCTCCAGCGCGGCGCGCGACAGCTCTTCGCGTTTCAGGCCGGCGTCGGCATCGGAAACTCGCTTTTGCGCGGCTTTCAGTTGAGCTTCCGCCTGCGCAATCTCGATTGGAAGAGCCTTGAGTGAGGCCGTAAGCCGGGCCCGTTCCAGCTCTACCGCTTGCAGCCGCGCTAACTTTTTCGTCTCTTCCGCCAATACATTCATGAGTGCCACAAAGTGTAACAAAACCATCTCTTCGGCGCACGAGGAACGCCCGAAAGGAATGGACCACTTTGAATCCAAGGGGGTAGGAATGTAGTTTCCAGGTTGCTCGTGATCCGGGAGGAACTGATAGCCGCATCTCCGGATCGCTTTCCACAAAGCTGGCAATTCAGGGCCGATCTGCTGGAAATTCGTAATTTGAACTTGAGAGCACCCATCGGCCTGCGCCGGCCCCTGGGGAAGCGTCGACTCTCCCTGCGATCTGCGGATGTCCGCGCGGAAAGAAAGAGTGGTCGATACTTGATCTTGATATCTGATATTTCGTATTCTTTGTAACATTCCGTTAAAGCCCACGTCTGAAGTGGCATATCGTGCACCATTTTTGGAGGTCTTGATGAAGAAAATCCAATCAATATGCGTCTCAGCTTTGCTAGCCATTTCTGGCCTGGCAGCATCCGCGCAATCTACCGCATCCCTCTCTGGAACCGTGACCGATCCCAGTGGGGCTGTTGTTCCCCATGCGCATGTGGTGGTTCATAGTCTCGCCACCGGCGCCGACCGAACCATCGATACCGACGCGGCGGGACTCTACGTCGTTCCCTCGTTGCAGCCGGGCGACTACAAGGTCCAGGCCGAGGCCACCGGGTTCAGCGCCTACACCGTAGAAAAGGTAACACTCGACGTTGACCGTCAGGTCACGGTCGACATGCACCTGGCTGTCACCTCCGCGGGCGAGACGGTGCAGGTGGAAAGCACCACCACAGAGATTGAAGCTCAGACCATGACCGTGGGGCAGGTTATCGACAAGGAAACGGTGCAGGAGATTCCGCTCAACGGCCGTCACTTCCTGGACATGACCACACTCACTCCCGGCGGCGTTGTGGCCCCCACCGCGGGCGTGCTTACCGCCGCCAGCCGCGGTCTCGGCGCCAACTCCTTTATTACCGCGGGCAACCGTGAAGACTCAGTGAACTTTCAGATCAACGGCGTCAATCTGGACGACATTCTGATCAACCAGATCACCTTTCAGCCGTCGATCAATACCACTTCCGAGCTGAAGGTCGACAACTCCACCTACAGCGCGGAGTATGGCCGCAGCTCCGGATCGGTGGTCAACGTCGCCACCCGCTCCGGCACGGACCGGTTCCACGGCGAGGGCTTCGACTTTTTCCGCAACGATGCGCTCGACGCCCGCAACTACTTCAACCGCGCGGACAACCCCACCACTGGAGCTCCCATCCCAGGATTGCCCGGCGAAAAGGCCCCGCTCATTCGCAACAACTTTGGCGCGGCCGTGGGCGGTCCCATCTGGAAGGGGCACACCTTCTTCTTTGCCAGCTATGAAGGCCTTCGTCAGCACCAGGGCATTCTGCAAAATACCCCGGTCTTCTCCGCGGCCCAGCAAGCGACAATCGCCTCCAATGCCGCCACTTACCCCATCGCCGCACAACTGGCCGCGCTGCTGCCCGCCCCTAATAGTGGAAGCAACTTTGTTTCGTTCACGCCCGGCCCGGTTCAGATTGACCAGGCTACAGGCGACGTTCTGCATCAGTTCAGCCCCAGCGATTCGCTGCACGGCTTTTACGCTTTTCAGAAAGATCAACGTACCGAACCCGCTCTGCAAGGCGACACGATCGAAGGTTGGGGCGATCACCGCGCCGCCCATCGCCAGGTGCTCACCCTCAACGAAACTCACATCTTCAGCCCGAGCTTCGTGAATGAAGCGCGCCTCGGCTTCAATCGGATCTCCATCTCCTTCCTGCCCAATACGCTGGACGACCCGACCGCGTTCGGCATCGGCGACGGCCTTCAAGGTAAGGTTGGCCTGCCATTTATTGTTTTCGCCGATACAGGACTGGTATACGGCGGGCCGGACGGCGAACCGCAGGGCCGAAACGACACGCTGGGCATTGTCTCGGATACGGCGACATTGCTCCGGGGTAAGAACACCATCAAGTTTGGCGGCGAATTCCGCCGCTACCTGAGCGCCAATTTCTCCGCCAACATTGGCGAAATTGAGTTTTTGCATTCCCAGTCGGCGCCGGGGACAACTGGCGCCGACTTCCAGGTGGACATGGCCCCCATCTTCAGCGGTCAGCCCAATACCGTCTCCAACCGCGTCTACGGCAATGCCGCAGCCCTCTTTATCCAGGACAACTACAAGCTCACCCCGAACCTGACGTTGGAAGGCGGTTTGCGCTATGAATGGAATGGGACGCCGACCGAAGGCGAAAACCGCTTCGTCGTCTTCAATCCAAACACTGTCTCGCTGGTCCGCACCGGCTCCAATGGACAGGGCGCGGTTTACGGACAAAACAACAACATCGAGCCTCGCGTGGGATTTGCCTACAACCTCTTTGGGAGCGGCAAGACCGTCCTGCGCGGCGGCTATGCCTATCTTGTGGACCAGCCGGTTGCGGGCGTCGTGACGGGACTGGCATCCAATCCTCCCTTCAGCACCGCGGTCTCCTACGACAACACCGCCGCCCCGATTCCGGTTGGCTCGCTGTATACCGCGGCCGCGGCCGCGGGCATCTCGGTCTCCAACATCAACCCCAACTTCAAGAATGCCTACATCGAGAGCTACAACCTGAACTTGCAGCATGCATTCCCCGGCGGCATCGTGGCCTCTCTGGGGTATTACGGGTCGGTCGGACGCCATCTGCTGGTTCAAGTCAACCAGAATCAGGAGATTGGGGGAGTGGGCGCCGACCGTCCGTTCACCGCTCTGTCGGCCAACAGCCCCATCGATCCAAGTAAGCCCATCCTCACCAACATTGCCGAAAAGAACAGCATCAGTTACTCCGACTACAACGCCATGTGGGCTGTGTTCACCAAGAATCTGAGCCACGGGCTCGAGGTCAAGCTGAACTACGAGTGGGCCAAGTCGATGGACCTCAACTCGCTCGGTTCCGAAGGCGGCTACGTTCTGCAGGACAGCACCAATCCTGCCGGCAACTACGGCCCGTCGGACTTCGATGTGCGCCAGCATACCGCGGGCACGGCACTCTACTCGCTGCCCTTCAAGGCAAACCGTCTCGTCTCCGGCTACCAGTTTTCAACGATTGTGCAGTACCAGACTGGTAATCCCATCAACCTCGTCACGAACTCAGGGTACGACGGCGTCGCGAGCTTGGTTCGTCCCAACGTGATTGGCCATATCACCACCCAAAAATCGCAGACCAACACGACCGACGTCACCTTCATCCCTTCCTCCAACGTATGCGCCACCGGCGTCACGACCGGGTGCAGCCTGGAAGTTCCGACGGGATTTGGCGACCTGCAACGCAACGCCATCACTGGTCCCGGATTCGCGGATGTCGATCTCTCCGGAGAGAAGGACACGAAGATTTTCGAGGGCCTCAACTTCAGAATCCGCGCCGATGCCTTCGACATCCTCAACCACCCCAACTTCGGTCAGCCTTCGGGAAACATTCAATCGACCACCTTCGGCCTGATCTCCTCAACCCGCTTCGCCACCAGCGACGGCGGCTCATCGCGTCAGCTTCAAATCAGCGCCAAGTTCATTTTCTAGGCGCCGATCGCGTTTACCCGGTGTGTGCTCGCCGCAGTTGCCTTGCGGCGAGCACACACGCGCAAGGCAACGTTCCACTCCGCAGAATCCATCCATCTCCTACAACGCACAGCATCCGTGTAGAATCCATTGAAATTCCGCTATGCTGAAAATTTCAAAACCTCCCAATCTCACCGAACTGGCCTACCTGCAGATCAAGCAGTACATCCTTGATGGCTCGCTAGGCGAAGGTTTGAAGTTAACGGAAGAAGCCTTGGCAACCCAGCTCGGCATCAGCAAGTCGCCGGTGCGCGAGGCGCTCAACCGCCTGGATAGCGATGGACTGGTCAGTATTGAGTCGCGCCGCGGCGCATACGTGCGCAAGTTTTCCTTGAAAGAAGCCAGTGACCTTTACGCACTGCGCGAAGTGCTGGAAGTTTACGCGGTCAGTCTGGCGCAGATCACGCCGCCCTTGATCAAAGACCTTGCCCGCAGTATCGATCGAACCAAGCAAACCCTGGCCATGAACGATACGATGGGGTACGTCGAGGAGGACATCCGCTTCCATAATCTCATTGCCGTGGCTACGGCCAACAATGAGCTTTGCCGCATCCTCAAAAACATCAATCAGAAGAGCATTCTGTGCCGCTCGAGGTCGTATCGCCTCGGCGCGGCCGCCGCGCCGGACTGCCACGACACAATCTATCTGGCCCTGAAAGAAGGCGATAGTGAACTTGCCCAGCAAGCCATGCGCGAACATATTCAATTTTTCCGCGACGCCCTGCTGGGTTCGCTCGAAGCGGAAGAAGCGGCCGCCGCGCCGGGAAAAGTAGAGAGTCCATAAGCTGCGGGAGACGGCCACAAACTCGCACATGAGCGGGCCGGAACCTCGAACCAGGTCATCCCAACTCAAGCAAGCCCTCGTCCATTCCAATGTTTCGCCGCCATTGCGTGGAATTATGCCCGAGAGGCGCATACTGGAATGGAGGTAGAAACCGGGCACTTCAGCAACATGGTTGCACGAAATCCAGTTCAGACGTTCAACTGGAGAGGTTGCAAAATAATAAATACCCCCCCCCGGTGTCCTACTCCTTTTGTTCGCTTTTCGGCTGGCAAGGCCGCATTTTTGGAAGCTTAGAGCCCGTTTTTCTGACGGAATTCTCGCACCACTTCAGCAGGATCGCGGTGCTGACCGTCTACAGCCTCGTTCATAGCGCGCATGTCGTCGGCAGTGATCTTTCCGGCCAGCGCGTTGAGGGCAAGTTGAATCTGCGGCCAATGCCGTAAAGCTTCCTCGCGCACCAGCGGCACAGCCTGGTAGGGCGGGAAATAATGCTTGTCATCTTGAAGCGCAACCAGCCCCAGAGCTTGGATAGGGCCGTCGGTGGAGTTGGCGGCGATCATGTCCACTTGATGAGCCTGGAGAGCACGATAAAGCAAACCGAGGTCCATGGTGCGGGGCGCGGCGGCGAATTTCAGCCCGTAAGCGGCGCTCAGCCCAGGCAGGCCGTCGGGGCGCTGTTCGAACTCATAGCCGACACCGAGACGCCATTGCGGCGTGTACTTGGCTGCCTCGCTTAAAGTCGACAGGCGCAGCGCGCGGGCATCGTCGCCGCGGAGGACCATGGCGAAGGTGTTCTCAAAGCCCAGCGGCTCCGCGACCCGGATGTTGTAGCGCGAAGCGTACAGGCTTCGGATTGTATTGAGGACGGAATCGGGATCGCGGGCCTGACCCGTCGGGGCCGGCTGCTTCAGAACTGCCGTGAGAGCGGTGCCGGTGTATTCCACGTAGGCGTCGATGCGCCCTGAGACCAGCGCCTGCTGGCAGATGTAACTGCCGGCGAGATAGAAGCGGCGTTCGACTTTGAGATTGGATTTGGCTTCGATCTCCTGCGCGGCCAGCTCTCCTAAAACCACCTGCTCGGTGAAGTTCTTGGCTCCGATCACAGGATGATCGGGACGCGGTGGAGAACATGCGGTGAGCATCGTGGAAGCCACAAGAAAGATGACAAATCTAGGATTGCATCGCAGATTTCTCATTGTTGCGGCGTCCTGAACCAGCGTTCCAACAATCCCAGCGCGGCGTCCGCGCCCAGCGCCAGCAGCGCTGCCGGAATCGCGCCTGCGAGCACGAGGCGGTTATCGACCGAGGCTACGCCGCGAAAGATCAGTTCGCCCAGGCCGCCCGCGCCGACAGCGGCGGCGATGGTCGCAATGCCCACGCAGGTCACGGTTGCCGTCCTCAGCCCGGCGAGGATGAAGGACGCAGCCAGCGGCAGCTCGACCTTGAAGAGAAGCTGGCGGCTGGTGAGGCCGAGCGCTTGCGCCACTTCTAAAATCGATGGCTCGATGCCGCGGATTCCCGCATAAGTATTGCGCAGGATGGGCAGCAGCGCATAGGCGGTGAGCGCAAGGATGGCGATGCGCGCGGCACGGTCGCCGAGCCACGGCAGCGGCAACAGAAAGCCGAACATGGCCAGCGACGGAATCGTTTGCAGCACGTTGGCCACGGTGATCACCGGCTTGGCCCATCGCGGCGAGCGAGTGAGCCAGATGCCGGCAGGCACGGCGATGGCTGTGGCAAAGAGCATGGCCGCTCCGGTGAGCCATAAATGCTCCAGGGTGAGCGTGGCGATCTCGCCGCCGTATTGCGAGAGGAAATTGCCGCTCATTCCGGCCCCGCTTTCGACGCGTTGCTTCGTTCGCCGCGATGAAAGGCTCGCACATAGGCGGAGACCTCCGGCTGGGTCGAACGCAGGAACGCAGCACGCTCCAGATTTGCGATCAGCTTGCCTGCTTCCAAAAGCACGATGCGATCGGCGAGATAGAGGGCCTCATCAAGGTCGTGCGTCACCAGCAGAACCGTCGTTTGAACGCGGCCTGGCAGCTTGTGCAGCAGATCGCGCAGCATGTCCTGCATCTCGGCGCGGGTAAGTGGGTCGAGCGCCCCGAAGGGCTCGTCCATGAGCAGGATCTTTGGCTCGGCGGCGAGCGCGCGGGCCAGGCCGACGCGCTGGCGCTGACCTCCGGAAAGCTGACGCGGGTAGAGATGCGCGAAGCTGGCTGGATCGAGCCCCACGGCGGCCAGCAGCCCGTGGCTGCGGCGAATGCGCTCGTCGCGCGGACGGCCTTCGGCTTCGAGCACCAGGCCTGCATTGCGCTCTATATTGAAGTGCGGAAAGAGCCCCGTCTCCTGAATGACGTAGCCCATGCCTCGGCGCAGGCCTATGATTTCAGCGTCCCGGATCGGCGTTCCGCCAACCAGAACCTGGCCGCCGGTTGGCTCGATCATGCGATTGGCGGTGCGCAGGAGCGTGGTTTTTCCCGAGCCGCTACGGCCCAGCACCGCGGTGATGGTTCCCGCTTCGAGTGCTAGCGAAATTCTGTCCAGCAGCCGCCTGCCCTGCGCGGTCGCAAAGCTGACTTCGCGAAACTCGATGGCTGCGGGCATGGCTCACGCTTCCTTGGCCTCATCAGTGTAAGGGTTGGCGACGCCGGATTTCGCCATGCTACTAAGATGCTCAGCCGAAGAGAGCGTGTTTCGCCCGTTTGCCGGAGGACTTCCACCGGCGCACGATCTCGTAGACAATGACCGTTGCATAGCTGACCCCGAGCCATACGAAGATTTCCTCGATAGGAAGCCGGCTCCACGCAGTGATGTGAATGCCGATCATCTGCGCATCCTGAAAACCCCACCATCCGTAGGGCACGCCGAGCGTCGCCTCCCAGAGCAGGCTGATGAGCAGGATGACGATCGCCGTTAGGCTGAAGGCGCGCCAGTTGATCACCGGCAGCGCGGAAGGCAGCAGCGCGGCCGATGGGCCCAAGGCTCCGATGACCAGCGCGGTGAAGTAGCCGGGAAAGCCCGGCGTCTTCACGAATGCCCATCGATAGAGGATCGCGGCGGCGATCAGCGCGACAGCCCAAATCAGCGATTGCGGGTGAAAGCGGAGCAGGCGCGCAAAGTCCGTTCGCCGGGCGGAATCTACGGGTACGCTGTAAGCGGCAAGCCAATACTCATCGAGCCAGATATAGATGAGTAAAACGGCCACAAATCCGGTGAGGTAGAAGATGTATTCCTCGACCGGCACGCCGCCGCCCAGGGCCGGAGCGGTGATGCGCAGGGTGGCGCCGGCATTGGAGTACGTAAAGAAAATTCGCGCGAAGAAGAAGTCGAGGGCTGCGCCGAGAGGGAACAGGATTCCGATGGTCCAGAGAAAGGATTTCTTGGAGATTTTGACATCGTCCTTGGGCGCCAGCCAGAGGCCGATGACAGCAATCGGCACGATAAAAAGCAGCAGGCTTACGGTGTATCCGTAGGGCGAAGAATCGGCGATGGACGGATCGACTGTCGGCGATACTCGAACGCTGTGCAACGTCAGCGCGGCGGGCACGGCAATCATGCCCAGGATCGCGGCCACCAGTCGAAAACTGGAAAGAGGAGAAGTTGGGCCGGGGAGATTCGCCATCGATCTTTCTCCGCTGTTTGCCGCTGCGTGTTGAGTCGAGCCACTATAGCATTACTTGAGCGATATCTCGGCTAGTACCTTCAATTCCGAAAGCATCTCTCCGACGACTCGCTCCGCGAACATGTTCAGCCTAATCTGAAGAATGCCGGAAAGGGCTGGCAAAACCTCTTCCATTCTTGCTAAAAACATTTCGCTGCCATCTTTCCGCCGCAGTTGAATTTCGTCGTCGCCGCCGGCGTCTATAGGCACCCACGATGTGTACTTTCGTTCCACGAAAGCCCGAGCCGGATGCGACGAGATGAGGGCAAACCGCAACATCTTTTGGTCCGAGGTCAGACGGTGCGAGTGGTCCTTGATGACTAAATTGCCCGCAGGATCTGGTTCCGCGTCGACGATAGCGAGTGCGTCTCTAACCCTTCCAGTGAGATTCTGAGGCATTGCCTTCGTTAGCTCAGTTTGCAAGGCCTGCAACAGGCTGGTGCCACCTGCATCGACCAGTTCTTGCGTATACCCGCCGCTGGTGAGATACAGCGCACTAATGGCTGTCGCGCTTTCCTCGGGGCTCGGAGAAATCGCCTTCAGTACGCTTTCATCTACGAGCCGGATCGTGTCGAGAGATTTAGCCAGCATGAAATCTACGAATGTTTGAAACTCTCCGCTGTCGGCCGCCTCCAGCGCGTCCAGGTAAACATCTTTGTGCTCCGAGAGAATGACAATAGGCATCGAAATTGCTCTATAGGTAAAAGCTGACGCCAACGCGCGGGCCACGCGGCCGTTTCCATCCGCAAAGGGATGAATGACGACCAAAGCGTAGTGTGCATAGGCTGCCTGGGCAACCGGATGCGCCGCCAGAAAGGCATCGCTGCGAATTTCAGCCACGAGGCGAGCCATCTCTCCCGGAGTCACATCGACGGGCGCGTAAGAATGATCGATTCCGTCCCGCGTTCGGACGTGATTTGGCAAGCTTTTATACCGTCCCTTGGGGAGGGGCTGTTCTTGGGGCCCAATCGCCGTCATAACGCGGTAGGTCGGTTGTGCCTGGCAGACTACTTCGTGCAATACGCGGATCGCGGCCTCGGATATGGGCTCGGCTTTGGTCGCCAGATCGAGGACGTAGTCATAAGCGTGCAGTTGCGCCTCAAACAGCGGGCGCACGTTTTCGCCTTTCTGGGCGAGCGCGACCTCCCACGCGGAAGTTTCAAATGCCACGGTGTAGGTAAATCCGCGATCGACTTCGTACAGCCCTTCAATAGCCCCTGTGTCGAGCGCGGCTGCACGAGTCGCGATATGGCTAGCCCATCTCAATCTCTCTGACGAAAGTCCTGGAGTAGACTTCAATGAAGTGTTGTACCGTTCCCATCGCACGTTGTCGAGAGTGGTTCGCGATTGCCATTCCGTAAACGGAGGAAACGGTTTATAGGCTGCGTCAAGAACATGAATATTTGTCTCGCCGGCGGTCATCATGGGGCCATGCCTTTCCTTCAGACCGATCATAGCTCAGGGCGCATCCTACCGCACGACGCGCAAAGCATCTGTTTTCCATGGGTTGACTCGTCGAAGAATTCGGGAAAACCATCTTCCCATACACATGAGACAGTGCAAGTTGCTTGGCAAGATTCTTCCCGCAACTGTCCCACGGTCCAGCATCGCAGATTCTGCATCTTCTGAGCGTTTCCGAGTCTCTATACCTTGTCATCCATGAGTGCCGCCGCCCAAGCTTCTCCTCTCCCGATGCAAGCCCCAGCCAAGGCTCCGACGACGGTCTGGAAGCCGCGCGCCAACCGCTGGGCCGTCGCCCTCACCGTTACGCTGGCCACGTTTATGGAGGTGCTCGACACCTCGATCGCCAACGTGGCTCTGCCGCACATTGCCGGCGGCCTGGGAGCCTCGCAGGACGAAGCCACCTGGGTGTTGACCAGCTACCTGGTGGCCAACGCCGTCATCCTGCCCATGTCGGCGTACCTTACGACCTTCATGGGCCGCAAGCGCTTCTACATGATCTGCGTGATGCTCTTCGGCATCAGCTCCGCCATGTGCGGCCTGGCGCCTTCGTTGCCGCTGCTGATTCTTTTCCGCGTGCTTCAGGGAGCAGGCGGCGGCGGCCTTGCACCGAGCGAGCAGGCTATCCTGGCCGACACCTTCGAGCCCAAGGACCGCGGCAAGGCCTTCGCCATCTACGGCATTGCCGTGGTCTGCGCGCCGGCTATCGGACCGACGCTCGGGGGCTACATCACCGACAACTTCGACTGGCGCTGGATCTTCTTCATCAACGTGCCGGTGGCCATCATCAGCCTCTTCCTGACCAACCGCATTGTCGAAGACCCGCCGCACATCGTTCAGGAAGTCAAAGAACAGCAAAGAAAAGGGCTGAATCTCGACTTCTTCGGTTTCGTTCTGTTGGCCATCGGCTTCGGTTCCCTGGAATTCGTGCTCGACAAGGGCCAGGAGGACGACTGGTTCGGCTCCCGCATCATCACCACTTTTGTCGTCCTCTGCGTTGCTTCGTTGGCGACGCTGGTCTTGTGGGAGATACGCCAGATTCGCGCCGGGCACAAGCCCATCCTGGACTTGACGCTGTTCAGGAACCGGAACTTCGCTATCTCTTTCACGCTGATGTTTGTGCTCGGCTTCTGCCTCTTCGGCTCGACGGTGCTCATTCCGCAGTTTGTCCAATCGATGCTGGGCTACACGGCTGAGCGAGCCGGCCTGGTGATCAGTCCAGGCGGATTTGGCATCATCCTGCTCATGCCCCTGGTCGGCTTCCTCGTCGCCAAAGTAGACGCGCGCATCTTGATCGCTTACGGGTTCTTCTCTTGCTCCGCTGCGCTCTTTTACATGCTGCACCTGGATCTCGACGTGAGCTATGGCTATGTCGCCATGTGTCGCGTTCTCCAGGCTTCCGGACTGGCGTTCCTCTTTGTGCCCATCAGCACGGTTTCCTTTGCCGGCGCGCCTCCGGGCAAGAACAACGACATCAGTGGACTGACCAACCTGGCCCGCAACATCGGCGGCAGCGTGGGCACGGCATTTCTGGTGACGGTGCTGGCCCGGCGCGCCCAGTATCATCAGCTGCGCCTGGGCGACCACCTCACCCCGACCACGCTTTCCATGCAGAACGAGGCCACGATCATGTCCCGCTACCTGCACGACAAAGGCGGCATGGTTTACTCGCTGATGCAAGGCCGCAGCATGGCCCAGGGCACGGTGATGCGCCAGCTGATCATGCACTCGACGATGCTCGCGTATCTGGATGTAATCAAGTGCTTTGCCATCGCCATGGGCCTGATGGTGCCGATCGTCTTTCTGATGACCAAAGTCAAAGGCGGCCGCGGCGGCGGAGGGCACTAATCCCCTTTCACGCCACGGAAACAGTGCCAATTCCGCTGCGGTACACTGCCCTCGTAGACCTTTCGCCCATCCTCCGTTCTCCCAGAGGCACTCGCGCGCTCGAGTCTTACCCTTTCAGAAGAGGCCGATCCTTGATTTTTTTTCGTTTCCGCACTGGAATCCTTGCCGCTCTGCTTGCTTTCGCCGCATTTTCGACGCAAATACACGCTCAATCCGCGGAAATGCCCCCTGCCCAGGCCTCGAATCCGATGCCTGCAAAAACGCTTACCGTCGAGGAGATCTTCGCGAAGGGGCAGATCGCCGGTGGCGCGCCGCAGGGGCTCACCTGGTCTCCGGACGGCCAGCACCTGACCTATCTCGACGGTGGAGAGCTGCTCGATCTCGATCCCGGCACCGGCAAGTCTGGCATCCTGGTGAGCCGCGCCAAACTGGCCTCGCTTTCCGGCAACAACGTCAACGAAAAGGATCGCGACCATCGCGCCCGCTACGGCATGGCCAGCTATCTATGGGCTCCGGACTCGGCGCACCTGCTCTTCGATACCAATGGCAGCCTGTGGCTCTACGACCTCAAGACCGGCACAGGCCTGAATATAGGAACCAGCGGCGCGGGCTCGGGGGACGATCCGAAATTTTCGCCCGACGGCAAGATGCTCTCCTTCATCAATGAGCACAGCGACGAGCATGGCCTCTCCGTCATCCACCTGCGCGAGGGAGGGACGCCGGTTTCGAACGCCGCCATGACCAACAACTCCGCCGTGCTGAACGGCAAGGTGGACTGGGTCTACGAAGAGGAGCTGGATGTTCGCAGCAACTACTTCTGGTCGCCGGATTCGAGCAAGATTGCCTATCTGCAGATGGATGAGACCCGCGTTCCCGAATACCCCATCACCGACTGGATTCCGCTGCACCCGACCATCGACAGGCAGCGCTATCCGCAGCCCGGCGACCCCAACCCGGATGTGCGCGTGGGCGTGGTCAATCCCAGCGGCGGTAAGACGGTGTGGATCAAGCTTCCGATTAAGGGAGGGGACGACTACATCCCGCGCTTTGGCTGGGTCGATCGCAAGACGGTTTGGGTGGAGACGCTGACCCGCGACCATAAGCACAAGGATCTCTATTTCGCCGATGCCGCGAACGGCCAGGCCAAGCTTGTCCTCGAACAGCACGACGACAAGTTCTTCGACGAGAAGTACGACATATCGATTGCCTATGGGCAGATGGTCTTGACCAGCTGGGAGGACGGCCACACGCACCTCTACCTCTACAGCTACGACCAGAACAATCCGCTCGGCGGGACGGCCAAGCTGGAGCGCCAGCTCACCAAGGGCGACTTCGATGTGGACTCGGTGCTGGGCGTCGAACACGCGCGCAAGGTTGTCTACTACTCCTCGAATGAGGGCAACCCGCTCGACCTGCAGTTGTGGCAGGTCGGCTTCGACGGCACGCGCAAGGCGGTCACCACCACGGCCGGATCGCATACCGGCAACTTCGCGCCAGCGGGCGGAGCCTTTGTCGATCACTGGTCCGATCGGATGCATGCGGGCACGGTGAGCCTGTGCCGCATCGATGCGCAGTGCAACATGTTCTGGTCCACGCGGGCGCTCGAGGCTTATCACCTGCGCGCTCCCGAGCAACTGGAAGTGAAGGCCGGCGACGGATCGACCTTGTATGCCACGCTGCTTCTACCGGAAGGGCCCAAGAATGGAGAGAGGCCAGATCCGGCCAGCGTGCCGCTCATTCTCAATCCCTACGGCGGGCCAGGCGTCATGACGGTCGAGAATCATTGGGGCGGCGATAACTTCCTATTCGACCAGGTGCTGGCGCAGCATGGATTCGCCGTTCTGCATACGGACGGTCACGGCAGCGACCGCCGCGGGCGAGACTTTGCCCAGGCTGCGTACCATAACTTCGGGCCGGTGCAGTTACAAGATCAACTAACCGTCGCCGATGCCGCGCTGGCTAAATATCCCCAGCTCGATCCCAAGCGCCAGGGCTGGTGGGGATGGAGCTGGGGCGGCACTTTTACGCTCTATGCGCTTACGCATTCCGACCGCTTCCGCGCCGGCGTCGCGGTTGCTCCCGTGACTGACTGGCATAACTACGACTCGATCTATACCGAGCGCTACATGAGCGAGCCGGCCGACTTCGCAACAGGCTACAAGGATTTCTCCGTGGTGACGGATGCGGCCAAGCTCCACGGCCATCTGCTGCTCGTCCAGGGCACCGGAGACGACAACGTGCACCTGCAGAACACGGTCCAGTTTGTGCAGCAGTTGATCGTGAACAACCTACCGTACGACCTGCAGATTTACCCACGCAAGACGCACTCCATCGCCGGGAAAGAAGTGCGTCCGCATCTCTTCAACCGCATCCTGGCGCAGTTCGAAACCTATCTGATGCCGCCGGTAACTGGAGACGTGGGTAAGTGAACGAAAGTCGAGGACGCATAGCGTTTAATGCAGCGTCTCAATATAGCTGCGTACCCCGCTGGTCAGGATCTGAATCCCGATGCAAAACAGGATGAACGACGAGAGCCGCATCAGCACCGTCGTGCCGGATTTACCCAGCATGATCGACGCCGCCCGCGCATACCGGAAACAGATGTAGACAATGGCGCATGTCACCAGCGTGCCCAGGATCGACGCGGCCAGAATCTCAGGCGAGACGAAGGATTTTTCGTGCAGTTGCGAAGGCAGATGCGCGCCCAGCGCGACGGCCACCGAGATCGATCCAGGGCCCACGGTGATGGGCAGCGTGTAGGGATAAAAAGCCTGGTTCAGCACCTCTTCGGGATTGGGCGTGGTTGCGGAGACTTTCTGCGCGTCCCTGGTCAGCAGCAGCCATCCATTGACCGCCACGATGATGCCTCCGCCAATCTGCACCGAGTAGAGCGAGACGCCGAAGAAGGAAAGAATCTTGCCGCCGCACAGCATCGACACAAACAACAGAAAGAAGCTGTACATGGTGATGCGATTGACCAGCTTTTTCTGCAGCTCTTCGCCGATCGGCTCCACCATGGCCAGAAAGACCGCGGCGCTGCCGATCGGATTGACGATCGGGAACAGCGCCGCCAGCACCAGGATCGAAGCCTGGAGCACCAGCACCACATGCTCGTAGATGGTTTGGATACCCATCTCGCAATTCTCGCATTACGTGAGCCGGTCCCGCTTAGGAAGCGCGGGCGGTCAGGGCATCCGGCAGGGCATGTGCAACCGCCGGCTGCACCGCCTTGCGCGGTCCGCGTTTGCGCGCGCTCATCACGCGGATGCGCTCGATCAGGTCCGCGGGCGAGCAGCAGCCTTTGGCGAGAAACGCGTCGGCGCGGTGCGCTCGCTCGCCCGCGCGTACAGTATCGCTGGTCAGGATCATCGGCACTTCGGGCGAAATCTCTTTCAGGTGGCCAATCAACGCATTGCCGTCCATTTGCGGCAGGCCAAGGTCGGTCAGCACTAAGTCAAACTGCTTCGAAGAGAAGAGATGAATGGCGTCTTGTCCGCTGATAGCGGTGTAAACGCGGTAGCCGCGAGTCTCCAGCATGAACTTGCGGACGGAGAGGGTCTGTTCGTTGTCGTCAACACAGAGGATGGTTTTCTTAGGTCGCATGGGGTACAGAGAACTCCTTTGGGGGATATGTGGTTTGGTGTCTTGCCGGCTCCTGTCCGGTTTGAAGAGGACGTGGCCGTGCTGAGGCATCTGATCGATATGAGCCGCTGCAAAAAACGCGATGCGCAGAAAGCCTGCACGCTCAGGGTTGGGCGATGCGCGGCGAAGACAGAGGTGTCCTGTCTACGCTTAGAGCGCAGTGCCGCCGTGCCTGGGCCCGGAAGATAAGCTCCGGAATCATAGCTGCGGTGAGGAGAAGGAAAGAGGCTTCCTGCCAGTCCCTTGCTTTCTGGATTCATCGGGAGTGAGAGGTGGTTGAGGTGTAATAGATATTCTCATTAAGACAACATCTCGGTTGCACCACCTTCGTCCTCTGTCGCGAAAAGACCAGGTAAATCGGGACTGTCTACTTCTTCTCCTCGGCTTGCAAATTGTGTGTGATTCCAATGGCAGGAACAGCTGCGTTTTCGAACTCGATTCCTGCAACGCTTCCCGAGACTAAGGGCATCGGCTCAGGCGCGCAACGGGGAAGGAAAAGAGAAGAACTTGTGAGGAAAAAAACGGAAACTCTGCGTTTCTGCGCTAGGTCTCATGTTCGCAATACGTTGCCAATGCGAATGCCTGTTGAAAGCGTGTGCATCACGGCAGGAAAAGACGCCCTGTTGCAACGAGAATAGTGCTGCCGCCAACGCGCACATTGGTGACTTTGGCCGGCGAGGCTTCTTCAACCCGCATTTCGGAAGTGTTCTGCAGGCTGGCAGTGAGGAAGATGTCGCTGGGGCGCAGCATCTCCACGCCCTGGCGCACATGAATCGTCTGATTCGAGGCCACCGCGCCGTGGCGCACCAGATGGCTGATGGCGCATCCCGCAGCCGAGCCTGTTGCCGGATCTTCGCCGCCATTGAACTGCATTCGCGCGCGCCACAGCGGAAGCTCCACGGCTGGCTGAGACGGGCCTGTCGCAGCGGCGGATACTTCCGGGCCAAGCACGTAGAACCAGCGCGCTCCACGGGCTCGCAGGAACGCGCTGGCCTCATCCTGGCGCACGCGCAGACGCGCCAGCGCCTCAGCCGAACGCAGCGGAACGATGGCGAAGGCCGTGCCCGTCGAAACCACCTGGATCGGACGCTTCGGATCGAAGTCGTCTACATCGAGACCGGTCAATGCAGCCACGTCCACGGGGTCCAATACTTCTCCAAACTCCGGGTCGCGCTGAGTCATTTCACCCTTCACCGGCCAGGCTGCCGCGCCTGTTGGTTGAGCCTCAAAGCGCACCGGCACCTTGCCAACTTTGAGCGCGAGCGTGATCGAGCCATCTACGACGCACTCCGGCGCAATGGTCTTCAGCAGGCTCGCCGTTCCCAGCGTGGGATGGCCGGCGAAGGGCAGCTCTTCCTGCGTGGTGAAGATGCGCACGCGAATGCCTTCGACGTGCTCGACTTCAGCCTCTCTGCGCTCGACAAAGGTTGTCTCCGAGAGATTGGTCTCGCGCGCGATCGCCTGCATCGTCTCCGCGGTCAGCGTGCCCGGATTCAAGACCACCGCAAGCTGGTTGCCGGCCAGCCGCGTCTCGCTGAAGACATCGAGCACGTAATATTCAAGACCGCTTTCGGACTCCGCGATTAAGCCTTGCGACACTTGACACCTCCGGACAATGTCTCTAGTCTACGGGTATCGGCAATGCGGAAGGCTGTGGAAGTCAAGAAGTCCGCAAATGCTGTGAGGAGTTTCGATGCGAACGCCAGCCTCCATCCCGACATGTCCCTGCTGTTGCCGCAGCCATGCGCGGGCGTGTACGGAGCGATAGATTCAAGGCCGCAAAGCTAAAGAATCGAAACTCAAGTGCCCCACCCGCTTCCTGAGCGCGGTGGGATTTTCATTGTGGGTCAAGTTTTTTTCAACGCCGTGCAAGCCTTTGCAAGTAAGCTTGCCGCAGGCGGCAGAATGAGCACCGGTGGCGAAGTGGCTAACGCGCTGGTCTGCAAAACCAGTATTCGCGGGTTCGATTCCCGCCCGGTGCTCCATACGCACATTCGCGCAATCTATGCAGTAAGATGAGGCGATGAATCGCCGCAACCTCCTGAAGTATTTTGGATATTCCGCCGTCGCAAGCGCGATCTCCGAGTCCCCGAGCAACTCCCTGATTTCCGAGACTGGCGTGGCCGGTTCTTCTGCGCTGAACGGTGCAGCCTTCAATCAGCTTGGGTACTTGCTCGATGGCGAAAAGATTGCATCCCTGCCGGCGCACGACGCAGCGGATACCTCGTTTCAGCTCGTGCCCGAGAGCGCATCCGGGAAGGGCAGCGCTCCGGTTTTTCATGGAATGCTCAGCGCCGCTCAACTGGACGAGGCTTCAGGGGACCGCGTGGCGCTGGCCGACTTTTCTTCGTGGACTGCACCGGGCCGATATCGCCTGCTGGCGCAGGGTAGACGCAGCGAGCCGTTCTCGATTGGCAACGATGTCTACCGCGATGCGCTGCGGCTTTCGATGCGCGCCTACTACGGCCAGCGATGCGGATGCGCAGTCGATCTTGGCGGAGGCTATCGCCACGCCGCGTGCCACTCGTCCGGCGCGTATCACCGCACCTCAGGCAGGCAAGGCGCAGTGGCCAACCATGGCGGCTGGCACGATGCGGGCGACTACGGCCGCTACATCGTCAACTGCGGCATCACCTGCGGCACGCTGCTCTGGGCCTGGGAACTTTATCCGCAGATCCTGCGCGGGCTCGCGCTCAACATCCCCGAATCCGGCGGCAAACTCCCCGACTACCTCGCCGAAGTTCGATGGAACCTGGAGTGGATGCTCTCGTTGCAGGACAGCGATGGCGGTGTATGGCACAAGCAGACCAGCGAGCAGTTCTGCGCCTTCATTCTGCCCGAGAAAGACATGCTGACCAGCTACATCGTCGGCACCGGGAAATCGCCTTTCAAGAGCACCGTCGCCACTGCCGATCTGGCCGCCGTCATGGCCATCGCGGCTCGCTGTTATGGAGCCTACGACCCAGCTTTTGCAGGCCGCTGCCTGGCGGCGGCGAAGAACGGCTGGAACTGGGCCGTCGCCCATCCCGACATCCCCTTCACCAATCCACCGGGCATCGGCACCGGAGGCTACGACGACCGGCATTGTAACGACGCCATTCTCTGGGCCTCGGCCGAGCTCTGGCGCACCACCGGCGACGCGCAATATGAGCAGGCCTTCCTGAGCGGAGCGGCCGCGCTGCCTCCTGAGACCAGCATCAAGGCGCCTTCCTGGCCCAACGTCGCTCCCATGGCTTATTGGACCTATCTTCTGGCCGAGCGGAAACCTTCCGAGGAGTTGAAGAGCCGCATTCTCAAAGAGACTGCGGCCGCCGCGCAACTGCTCATCGGCCGCCGCTCCTCAAGCGGCTACGGCACTACGCTCGCGCCCATGGATTACATCTGGGGCTCGAACTCCGTCGCCGCCAACCAGTCGCTGCTGCTGCTGATCGCAAATCACTTCCAGCCCGATCCTCATGCAGTGCAGGCAGCGATCGGCAACCTGCACTACTTGCTGGGGCGCAACTGCTTCGGCGTCTCCTGGGTCACGCAGGTGGGCGCGAATCCATTCCAGCATCCGCATCACCGTCCCAGCGCGGCCGACAACGTTGCCGCTCCCTGGCCGGGGCTCATGTCCGGCGGGCCCAACGCGCGGCCGGGAGACCAGATCGCGCGCACCCTGCCCAAACTGCCGCCGATGCGCATGTGGCTCGACGACCAGAGCGCGTATTCGCTGAACGAAGTGGCCATCAACTGGAACGCTCCGCTGGTCTTTCTGCTCGCCGCCGCAAACGCGCACCCGCTCTAGGCGCACTCGATCGAGCTATTCTGGTAGCCGGAAATGCCGGCCCGCTGGGGTCGCGCTTGAGCTCTATCTGTCTTCGAATTGCGGGATGAATAAAAGGGAACAGTAAACGCATGGAACTAGGCATTCCATTGGTAAGCGAAGATGCAAAGGAGTTCCAGATGACCCAGAGCGCCCATAGTCGAGCCGCAGAACTTCACAATCTTGCCGCGCACGCGCACTCTGCCGCCGCCGCTGCCCATCATAAGGGAGATCATCTTTCGGCGCATGAGCTCAGCAAACAAGCTCACGAGTTATCGATGAATGCGCATAGACATGTCGAGCAAAACTTCACGATATCTTCGGATTTCAAGAAGCAGTAGCCGCTGAAACTGAGCCTCCCTCGGCTGCTCCGGCTGAAGACAATCGCCGGAAAGCTGAATCCTAACCCCGCACCATGCTCATCTACTCTCGCAGGAGGCCATGCACATGGCGCAGCAGAAGAAGGTCGCCCTCATCACTGGGGCAAATCGCGGAATCGGGCTCGAAACCGCAAAACAGTTGGGCGAAACGGGAGTTACGATCGTGGCCGGCGCACGATCCGCGCAGGCCGCTGAAGAGACCGCGGCCAAGCTCAAGGCGCAGGGAATCGACGCTTACGGAATCCAGTTGGACACCACCAGCGCCGCCGATCGCGCGACCGCGGCGAAGTATCTCGAAGAGAAATTCGGCAAGCTCGATATTCTGATCAACAATGCCGGAGTGGCGGCCTCGACCGGCTTCACCAACGTCACCAGCCAGGTGGCCGACGAAGAGCTGTACAAGATCTTCAACACCAATCTCTTCGCCATCGTGGCGCTGACCCGCGAGTTGCTTCCGCTGCTCAAGAAGAGCGACGCCGGACGCATCGTCAATCTCTCCAGCATTCTCGGCTCGCTGACGCTGCATGCCGATCCTGCGAGCCCAATCTTTAACTTCAAGTCCTTTGCCTACGACGCTTCGAAGTCGGCGCTCAACGCCTACAGCATCCACCTGGCCCACGAGTTGAAGGATACGAAGATCAAGGTCAACTCCGCGCATCCCGGCTGGGTCAAGACCGAGATGGGCACCGACGCCGCGCCGATGGAAATTCCCGATGGAGCCAAGACCAGCGTCGCGCTGGCGCTGCTCGGCTCCGATGGGCCCAGCGGCCGATTCATCCACCTGGGCCAGGAACTGCCCTGGTAATCGGCAGAATCCGAGATTGAAATGGAAAGCAGACGGGAGGGCCGGATGATTGCGGCTCTCCCGTTTTTTGCGATCAGGCTCAGAGCGCGATCATCGGCCGGGGAAAGCGCGGCCGCGAGCGGTCCAGAAACAGCCTCATGCGCAGCGCCTCCGCCCGCTGTACGGCCACCAGCCGCCGATGCCGGCGCAGATGATCTTCATTCTCCAGATCGCCCAGCATCCGTTCATCCTCGGCCGCATCCTGCTCCAGGCGCACAATGCGCTCCTCCAACGACTGGCGAAAGCGCGGGCTGATCTCGTAGGTTTCCAGCGTAGTGGGTTCGCTGTTCATTTTGGGACTCCTTCCGTCGCGCGCAACATCCGGGGAAATGGATGGGAACTTTCTGCAAAATAATTCGAGGAGCAATTAAAGTTCCCGCGACATGAGTCGATAGTAAGATTAGCGAACCCAAAGCGCCAGAGTACCGCCTCCCGTTGCCGGTGGTCACCATGGTGGGGAAAATCTAATTACTGTACTGAAACGAAACAGTCTCGCGCAGCCCCGCGGTACTTATTCCTCCGCCGACAGAGCGTAATATCCCTTGCGCACCTGCACCTTGAGCGGATCGCCCTGATCGGCCTTGCACTCCACGGCGATTTTGCGATAGCTGCCGTCGATCTTGCTGTTGGTCGGGGTGTAGGCGGCCACATACTGGGTGCGCAGCTCGTCTTCGATTTGCGCGAAGGCCGCCTGCAGCTTGTTGCCGTTGTTGCCCACGTTGATCATCCGGCCGCCTGTTTCGTCGGCCATCTTCTTCAGGGCAAAATCGCCGCTATACCCAAGGCCGAAACTGCCGTACTGCATGCGGTCGGCGATCAGAATGCCGTAGATGATGACGTTGGCCTTCTGCGCCGCCGCAATGGCGTCGGCGATCTTGTGCTCGCTGCCTTCGTCTTCGCCGTCGGTCAGAATGACTACCGCCTTGCGTCCGGTCTCCCGGCTCAATTTTTCATTGGAAGCCTGGTAGACGGCGTCGTAGAGCAGCGTGCCCTTGGGCGTGCCGTGGATGGGCACCGGCCCCTGGCCAATGCCGGGAACGCCGGCCCCGCCATTGCCGGCCGCGGTGTTGATCTCCGCCTTGTCCATGGCCCGTTGCAGCAGGTGGGCGCTGTTGGTGTAGTCCTGCAGCAGATCGACATCCACGTCGAAGCTCACCAGGAAGGCCTCGTCCTTGCTCTTCAGAACGCGGGAGAGAAACTGGCCGCCGAAATCCTTTTCGAGCGGCAAAACGCGCTGCTGGCTGCCCGAGGTGTCCAGGAGTATCCCCAGGGTGAGCGGCTGGTTGTTTTCCGCCTGAAAGTGCTTCAGCGTCTGGGGCGTCTTGTCTTCCTCGACCGAGCAGTTCTGCTTGGTCAGGTGGGGAATCAGCGCGCCATTCTTGTCTTTCACCGTGAAGAAGAGGTTCACCAGGTTCACGTCGACTTTCAACGTGGTTACCGGCGCGTCGTCTTCCGGCTTCGGTGGAGGCGCGTGGCTGACCGGAGCCTCATCGGGAGAGGGAGCCAGTTGCGCGTGCAATCCAACGGCCGAGGCGGCCAACAGTCCCATCAGGAGCAAACTTCGAAGCGGCATTTGGAGCGGCACTCGCATCATAACCTGCATGTATGGTAGACGCAATTCTCGGCCGGAGGGGAAGCATCTTCTCGGTTTTCCCGGTGCTTTTGAGACCAGCGGCGCTTTGCCGCGTCTGATAATCTGACCCTATGCAGCCGGTATTGTAGAATCAGCGCCCGGTTGTGAGGTATTGTGTGTGAGCCGCGGCGCGACCGCGGCAAAAAGGAAGTTCTGTGAATCGTAGCTTGACCCAAATTTCTTGCGCTCTCGTTCTCCAATTGTCGGTTTTCGCGGCGCAAGTTCCTGTTTCTGCTCAAGCGCCGCAGCCGGCTCAGGCGCCGGTGCCCGATGCGCCCGCACCGCAATCCCCGGCTCCCATGTCGGACGTCAAGAGCCAGATTACGCCTGGGATGGGCTCTCAGGAGACCAAATCCGCTCCGGCCTCGCCCAACGCGTCTTCCGGTGAGCAGCCTTCCGACCAAACCCCGGCTCCGTCCTCGAGGCCTCCGGCGCCCACGGCTCCAGACACCGTCCAGGGCGAGCCTCCGGTGGCTGCCAGTGTCGATGACATCAAAACCGTGATCGTCAGCAATACCAACGCTGTCGAGGTGCCGGTTACGGTCAAGGACAGCAAGGGTAACTTCGTCGGCGGTCTCACCTACCGCGACTTCCGCATCTTTGAAAACAACCAGCCGCAACGAATTGCCTTTTTCACCGTGGATCCCTACCCGCTTTCGATCGCCTTCGTCATCGACCAGAGCCTGACCGAGGACGTCATGGCCCAGGTCAACAACTCTTTGGGATCGCTGCAAGGCGCGCTGACCCCCTATGACGAAGTCTCCGTCGTCTCATACAACAACGGAGCCAAGGAGCTCACCGGCTGGACCGGAGCGCAGAGCCACCGGCTTGAGGCGGTTCTGGCGCTCAACAAAGCCACCGGCAGGGAAGAGGGCGCGCCCGTAACCGGCGGCGCGCTGGCTGGCTGCTCCATCACCGCCAACGGCAGTTGCGTCGATCCCAATCTCCAGGTGGGCCACAGCGCCGGCAGTATGGAAATGAATCCCGAAAGGGAGATTCACACGCTGAATGACGCCATCCTGCGGGCCGCGACTGAGCTTTCCAAACGACCGCCCGGCCGCCGCCGCATGATCTACGTCGTTTCCGATGGCAAGGAGTTCGGCAGCAAGGCCACCACGAAGGAAGTCATCCATTATCTCCAGGCCAACAAGATCGCCCTCTATGCCACCCTGGTCGGCGACTCCGCGCGCTGGGGCGAAGGCTACCTGAGCCGCTTCCATCTCCCCTTTCAGATGAACGACAACGTCCTGCCCAAGTACACGCAGGCTACGGGCGGCGACCTCTACTCCGAGCGCAACACCAACGGCATCGAGAAGAGCTACCAGAAAGTTGCCGAGGAAGCCCGTGCCCAATACACGCTGGTCTATTACAGCCACGAGCCCTTCATCGACGGCAAGTTCCGCTCCATCGAAGTTCGCGTAGACCGCCCGTCCAAGGAAGTCGAAATTACCACCAAGCGCGGCTACTATCCCACCGCATTGGACGCCCGCTAGCGGTGTTCTCGCTTTGATCGTGTTCGGTTCGGCCGCCAGTTCCGTCGCATTGGGACTGGCGGCAGCCACCACCTGGGGCGGCTCCGACTTCGCCGGAGGCATCGGCGCGCGCCGCTCTCCGGCTCTGCTCATCACCGCCTCCGGCCACATGGCGACTTTGCTCGTCTTGTTGGCCGTCTGCACGTTCGGCGCGCTGCCTTTACCTCACCGCATGGAATTCTTCGAGAGCGCCATCGGCGGCCTGGAGGGCTCGCTCGCCCTGGTCCTCTTCTATCGCGCGCTGGCCATGGGCGCCATGGGCCTCACCGCCGCACTCACCGGCCTGCTCACCGCGCTGGTCCCGGTTCTCTTCGGATTGTGGAGCGAAGGCCTGCCCGCGCCGCTGGCGATAGGCGGATTGGCGCTCGGCTGCGTGGCCATCTGGCTCATTGCTCACGCCCCTGCACACGGGTCTGGACACGCTACCCCGCCGCTAGCCCTGCTGATGGGCGCGATCTCCGGCGCGGGCTTCGGGCTCCAGCTCATCCTGTTCAAGCTGGCGGCCAGGGACGGCGTTCTCTGGGCGCTTACCTCGGCGCGCATCGGAGGCGTGCTGGGCATGTCGGCAATCCTGCTCTTTGCCTGGCCGCGCGAAAATGCGGACGGAACCCAAAAGCGAATCTGGAGCGGCTTTTGGAGGATTGGGATCATGGCCGGGGTTCTGGATACGAGCGGCAATCTCGGCTACACCCTGGCCGCGCACACCGGACGGCTGGATCTGGCAGCCATGGTTTCTTCGCTGTATCCGGGGTTTACGATTCTGCTAGCCGCACTGATCCTGCGCGAGCGGCCGACCGCCAGGCAAACCCTGGGGATGGGCATCGCTCTGGCGTCGGTTGTGCTGCTGAGTCTATAGAGGGTTCCGGAAAACGAGCCGCTGATGCAGCGAGGCGCGCCCTTGGGGGTTGCGC
>Ga0302326_10003765_pt1 | contig 35562 bp, 36 predicted proteins | sample Palsa_T0_3_FD_202264 | JGI IMG/M metagenome (GOLD analysis project Ga0302326, IMG submission 202264) | Peat permafrost microbial communities from Stordalen Mire near Abisko, Sweden - Palsa_T0_3 | ecosystem: Environmental > Terrestrial > Soil > Palsa > Peat permafrost | place: Sweden: Abisko...
GGTACGAACGCTGGAATTCTTCCAGATTGCTGGCTTCGTCATCCAGGCTCACGCCGGAGAGCGAACTGACCTGGGTTTGCAACTGGGTGACGGATGCGGTCAACGCCGTGTTTTGCGTGGTTGTTTGGGAGACGGTCGCGCCCAGGGTGCTGACCAGGTTGGAATAGTAATTGGAAGGGGTCTGGCCGTTGACGATGCCTTGATTGGCCAGGTTAGCCGCCGCCAGGGCGTTGGAATCGTCGCCGGTACCCAGTCCGAGACCCGCTGCGGCAATCTTATCGGGTGCGGTCGGTCCGGTTAATACCACGGACATCGCCGCGGCGCTGCCTGATACCTGCGTGGGCGCGTTGAAGATATTTCCTGCGTTGCCGTTGTCTCCGAGCAGGTCCGTGCCCGCGTTGTTGACCGTGTTGACCTGCGTGGAAAGGCTGTAGGCAAGCTGGTCGAGCGAGGCGAGCGTGGTGGGAATGCTCTGATCGCGCGCCGTAAGCAAGCCGCCCAGTTGACCGCCTCCCGTGGCAAGTGCGGAGGTGATATCCGTGGTGCCCAGGAAAAAATGGGTGACGCCGTTGACTGAGCCGGAGGTGATGGGAAAAGAGGCGCCTTCGGACTCCAATAACTGGCCGCCGGTGGTGGTCACGCTTAGCCCATTGTTCTCGGTGGTGATCTGGTTGATCCCGATCAGTTGCGAGAGCTGGCTGAGGTCGGATTGGCGCTGATCCTCAAGGACGCCTGCGTCCTGGTTGGGAGAAGTCGATTGAATCTCATGCGTGACCTGGCCAAGCGAGGCGGTGAGCGCATTGACTTGGGCCACGACCGTGGTTGCGGACTGGTCGAGCGAGGATTGCTGGGCATTGAGGCTGGCCGCGGTTCCAGAGATGTCCGCCGCCAGCGTGGTGGCGCTGGAAAGAACCTGCTGGCGCAAAGGGTTGCTGGTGGGGTCGGACTCAAGTTGCGTGTAGGAGTCGAAAAAGTTGGCGATGTCGGTGCCGATATTGCCGGTGCTGGTTGAGCTTGAGGCGGGCGTGAAGCTGCTTTGCAAGGTGGTCAACGCAGTCAAGAGAGAGGTAGACGAGGCGCTCAACTGCTGCTGCTGGTCGAGGCGCTGGTTGAGGACGCGATCCCGCTGGGAAACTCCGCCGGTGACCGTTACACCGGTGCCCTGGGCGATGCCGTTGAGGTAGATTGGCTGGTTCTCGCTCCAGTTGGGAACTTCGCGGGTATACGACTGGTTGGAGGCGTTGGCCACGTTGTTGGAGGTCACGTTGAGGGCCATCTGGTCGGCATCGAGCGCGCCGGTAATGAGGGCCATTGCCGAATTAATTGTCCCCATAGTTTGCCTTCCTTTCGACCCTGCCCAAGCTTTTCATTGCTTCAGCTTCAAATGGAGCCCGCAGAGCACCAGCCTCGCGAAGACGCAATGCGTGCAGGCGGGAAAGAACAGTGAGGTTGGCGCGCGTCTCGTACAGGACGCATCCCAGCAGATTCACATCATTCTCCACCTCGCGGAGAGCAAGCGCAGCTTCGGCTGCTTCGCCGGATAACTCGATCTCGCGATTTAGATCCGCGCAACACATCGCCAGCTCTTCCAGGCGCTCGGCATCCATGGACACCAGCGCTGCTGTCGCCTGCTGCACGATTTGGCGAAGCGCGACGCCCGGCTTCAACTGTTCTTGCCAATCAACGATCATTTGCAGCCATCCTGAAGTGGGATCCTATCGATCCGGAGCCGATTGCGGTCGATTCCCGATCTCCGGCCCCTATTTGCCCGACTCTAGCATCGAGGCGATGACTTTTTGCGCTACGTCCGAGGCCGCAACGTCGTAGGTGCCTGCCTGAAGGGCGCTTTGAATGCTGGCTACCTTGTCCAACCGGACATCGGAGGTGGCTGAAGACTGGGCAACCTGTGTGGCCACAGCGCTGAGTTGCGCTTTGTCGCTCGCCAGAGCTTCGCTCGGCGAAGAATTGCCGCTCGTGGCAGGGACCGCTGCCGGAGCCGGCTGGGTAGAAAAGATCTGGGTTAAGTTTTCAATTCCATTGCTGATATTCATTCCTGATTCTCCATACTTCCTTCATCGTCGCCTTTTCTAATCACTCTAGTCATTGGAATGACGATTTGGTGGTAGTTCCGTTCAGGATTGCCGGTACCGATGCGTTCCCGGAATGATTACTTTGGGCTGTGAGTTGGTGAAGTATGCTCTTGGCGATGCCCAATCCGCCGTGTTCGGAGATGGCTTTTCCCAGGGCTTCCGAGGCAAAGGAGCCGAGCGCGGAAGAAGAACCCTCGTCATCGCCAGCGCCCAACAGGTCGTGGCCTGACTCAAGCGGCGCCATCAGTTCCTTCATCATTTGGGCTTCGAACTCGTGGGCGGCGCTTACCAATCTGGGCGACGGCACGGTAGAAGAGGCTGGAACGGCAGCGGCAGTTTGCGGCGAGGACAACGGTTGGGTGCGCAAATCGCTCATCACAAGACCTCCAGGTCGGCTTCGAGGGCTCCGGCTTCTTTCATTCCCTGCAGAATGGAGATCACATCGCGCGCGGTGGCCCCAATCGCCTGCAACTCCTGGACGAGATCCTCGACGGTCGCGCCCTCTTTCAGCTCGATCCGGTTCACCGGCTTGTCCTGGGCCTGAATGGTGGCCTGCGGGACGACCTGGGTCGTTCCCTGCGAAAAGGCGTTCGGCTGGGAGACCTTGTTCTCCACGATCACATTGATGGAGAGGCCGCCGTGCAGGATGGAAACGGGCTGAAGACGCACCTCGCCGCCGATGACCACCGTCCCGGTGCGCTCGTTGACTACGACGCGGGCGCGGGGAAAGACCTCGATGCGCAATGCCTCAATCTGATCCAGAAGCGCAGGCAGATCCTCGGAAGGCTCGGTCTCAATCTGCACCCTGCGGCTGTCGGAGACATGGGCGCGATCGCTCTTCAACGCGGCGTTGATGGTCCCGGCCATGCGCACGGCAGTATGAAAATCGGCGTTGTCGAGAACCACGTTTACGGTATGCATCTGCTTGAGCTCAAAGGGGACAGTCCGCTCCACGAGGCCTCCGGAGGGGATGCGCGCGGTGGTAGGGTGATTGACCTGGCGGGAACTGCCGGCCGCAGAGACCTGGTATCCGCCCAGCACCAGCGGACCTTGCGCCTGGGCATAGATCTGTCCATCCGGACCGTAAAGCGGAGTCATCAGCAACATACCGCCTTCGAGCGACCGCGCGTCGCCGGCCGAAGAGACTGTCACGTCCAGCTTGTCACCGGTGCTACTGAAAGGCGGCAAGGTGGCCTCGACGAAGACGCCGGCGATATTCTTCACCTGCATATTGGCTGCGCTGTTGTTGCCGGTCTGGGGCACCGTGATGCCCATGCGTTCGAGGGTCGAAAGCAGGGTCTGAATCGGGTAGACCGTCTGTTGCGTGTCGCCGGTGCCACGCAGGCCCACCACGATTCCGTACCCAATCAACTGGTTGTCGCGAATGCCTTCGATCGAGGTCACATCCTTGATGCGGGTCCATTGCGCCATGGGAACCGCGCTTTCTCCGTACGGCGGGCGGACGGGATCGACGGCTGCTTCGACGACCGAGCGAGACCAGTTGGAGGCAACTCTCGCCACGGCGGCCTCAGGCCGCAGAGGCGGGTTGAGCAGAACGCTCTGCGGAGGGTTCGACTGGCCGGAGGTCTGGGCGCGGCCTAATGCGAAGGAAATGGTCAGCGCGACGATGACGATTGCGGGGACGGCCGGGAAAGTGATCGGGCCAATAGAGATATCGAGTCTTCGGATTGGCTTGCCAGCCACCGTCCTCCACCTGATCGTTGCCATTTCTAAAAGCTCCATTCCACGTGCACCGGTTGAACCCGTGTGAATCAAAAGACCAACAGCTTCTGCAAGAACCGCCAGATCGGATTCTGGCGGTAGGTATAGTCGTTGACGATGCCCTTCCCAGTCACCTCCAGCTCGAGATCGGTCATGGCGGTGGAGAGAACCTGGTTCTGGGCGCTGACATCCTCCGGGCGAACTAGGCCACGCAACTTGATTAGCTGGGTCTGCTGAGAGAAGGTCAACTGCCGCGTGGCCTGGACAACCATCATGCCGTTGGGCAGAATATCCACTACTTCGCCACCAAAGGTGGTGGCCAGGCTGGAATTGGTAACGCTCTGCCCCTGGGCGGAGAGAGCCGAAGAGGCGTTCTGTCCGAGCAGATTCTGCAGCCGACTCTTGGCCGACAGGGTGCCGAACAATCCGGTGAGGCCGGAGCTGGCGCTCGATGCCCTTGAGTTCTTCACCTGTCCATCGGTTTCGGCGGCCACGCTCTCGGCGACCACAATCGAAACCACGTCATGCAGGCGCGCCGCCTTGGCGTCTGTCGAGAGCCGCACCAGACGCCCTTGATCGATCCAGATCGATCCTGGCGTTCGCACTTCCCCTTCATGCTGCGCCCGCACCCGCTGAACGTAAGCCTTGAGAGCCTCTTCCGGAGGGGTTTGCTTGGCGTTGGCGGCGGATGCTCCGTTGGGCTTCTTCTTTCCGGGCAGGCTGATGCCTGCGACCGCGGGAAGGCCTCCCAACAGAACCGCGAGCAGGATCGCCGCAATCGAAACCAAGGCCGGCCTTTTACTCATCGTTCCATCCTCACGATTCCGTCCTAGTGCTCACCACTTCGCCTGCCCCGTCCCGGTTACTAGAACCGCGATGACCGTCGCGCTCAGACTTGATTGGGAGATCGCCCCTGCGCCGAGCCGGACCCGCACCCATTGACCAACTCCGGCGGATTCAAGCGCCACGGCCTGCAGACGTCCATGCAGAAGCGGGGTCTGCTGGTCCACGGTGACGCGATCCCCGGCCCGAATCGCCAGCGGAGGCGAAAGATTCGGCACCTCGTCTGCGCTCTCCACGAGCTCCGGGCCGGTTGCCAATGGCTTGAGCCGGGTGGATACGGCCTGATCGCTGGCACCGCTTCGGCGCGTGCCGATCGGATCGAGCAGGATCAGCCTGCGCGGTCCTTCCGGATGCACCGGATCGGCCCGCAGTTGCCAGTGCGTTCCGAGACATGGATCGGTGAATTCGCGGAGAAGCTCGCCTTGGGCCGGGATACGGCTGGAGGCTGCGAGGATGGCCGGCTCGCCTGGAGGGAGACCCCTCGCGGGCGCAAGGCTCAACGCTAACAAGAGAGAGCTGAGTCCCAGCCGTGGGATCAGCGGCGCAGGATTCCTTTGAAGCCAGTTTTCTGAAGTCCCTGGCGTCAACTCGACTTCAGTCCTCATACACTTACCTCCCAGCTGCTGCACTATCCAAAATATCGAGTAAAATATTGTTTTATCGAGTCATATTATTGACCTGTGAGTACATATCGTCGGCAGCCTTGACCACCTTGGAATTCGATTCGTAAGCCCGCTGGGCCAGCACCATCTGCACAAACTCGGTGACCACATCGACATTGGAGTTTTCTAAATAACCCTGCTGCAGCGTGCCCAGGCCCTCAGTACCGCCGGGATTGCCCAGCACCGGATCGCCTGAAGAGAGCGTCTGCTGCAGAAGATTGCTTCCTATGCTTTGCAGCCCGCCGGGATTGGCGAAGGTGGCCAGTTGGATCTGCCCCAACTGAGTGGGATTGGTCTGCCCAGGGAGCGTGGCGTTGACCACGCCGTATTGGGTCACGGTGATCGAAGTGGCATTGGCGGGGACGGTGATGGTGGGCAACAGAGGGTCGCCATCGGTGGTGACTATGGTGCCCTGGTTATTGAGATAGAACTGCCCGGCGCGGGTGTAGGCGGTCGTGCCGTCGGGGCGCTGCACCTCGAAGAAGCCATTGCCCTCGATGGCCATATCCAGAGGGTTGTTGGTCTGGTTGAGCTCGCCCTGGGTCATGATCACTTCGGTGGCCGCGGAGCGGGTGCCCAGGCCGACCTGCAGTCCAGCCGAGACCGTGGTCTGCGATTGGGCCGCGCCGGGAGTGATCAAGTTTTGGTAGAGCATGTCCTGAAACTCCAGGCGCAACTGGCGAAAGCCGGTGGTCGAGGAGTTGGCCAGGTTATTGGCGATGGTGTCCAGATTCAACTGCTGTGCGCTCATGCCGCTGGCGGCCGTGTAGAGGGCTCGTATCACTCTCGATCTCCTTCAGAAAACTTCTAAGCCACCCGGAATGGAAGCACCGGGGCTGAAATACCGGTCAGACGCGGGGCAAATCCTCGGTGGCGATCTTGTTGAACTCGGTGTGAAAGATGGTCAATGCGCGCTGCATGGTCTCCGCCTGGCGTTGCATCATGATCAGGTCCAGACTGCCCTGAATGACATCCTGATTGGCAGCTTCCAAGGCGCCCTGGTGAACCAGGGCGGTTGCAGGCACTGCCTGCACACGGGGCGGGGGAAGATAGCGGTTCTTTCCTTCGGGGATGAGCTGAGTTCCGGCAGGAAAAGTAAAAACTCCCACGCTGGCAACCGTGCCTCCGCCCACCGACAAGGCACCGTCCGAGCCTACCGAAATCTCCCCCGGCGGCAGCGGGATGGGCAGATTTTGATTGGACAACACAGATTCTCCCGCCGCGGTCACCAGCCGCCCGTCGCGAGTGCGATGAAAGCTGCCGTCGCGGGTGTAGCGAACGCCGTTGGGAGTCTGGACGGCGAAGAAGCCCTGGCCTTCGAGGGCCAAGTCGAGGGCATTGCCGGTTGGCGTCAGCACGCCCTGGCCGAGATCTAGGTGGTCTCCGCCGAGCACGCCGTAGTTGTTCACCGTCGAGCCTAGCTGCGAGCCGCCGGTCTGCATATCCGTTCCCAGAGGATCGAGCAGCACCGAGCGAAAATATTCGCGCTCGGCGCGATAGCCGGCGGTGGTTGCATTGGCCAGGTTGGAGGCGGCCGTATCCAGTGCCTGAGTGCGCGCCACCAGCCCGGCAAAGGCCGCATAGTAACCACTGTCCATAAAGGAGCCCTCCGCGGTGATTCTCAGCAGAAAGAGGACCAAACGAAGGGGATATGGATTAGAGAGGACTCAATGAGGAGGGGAAATAAGGACGGCGAGAGAACGATAGAATCAAGCAGAGCGGGTCGGCCGATCCGCTCCCTCTCACCTCGAACACCGAGCCGTTCGTGGAAGTCAATGAGACACGGCGGCGATGGGCCGATGGCGACCGGCCAGCTTCATGCGTTAGATGGGGACAGGACCTCGCCGCGGCTATTGCAGCCCGTCGCAGATGATGGTCACAGCAAAGCTGGCCTCGTCGAACCGGTAGACATGATGGAGGCGGAACTCCGGGGCCTGGACGTGGATGTTGTAGTTGCTTCCTGTAATGACCGCCGGAATCGACAGGCCGCAGTTGGCGGAGAGGTCGGGAACGCGTCCCTTCCAGGCACCAGCCAGCATGTTACACACTTCGCCAATAGCGTCCTTGACGGTGTCGTCGATCTCGGAAAACTCCATGCCGGTCAGTCTTCCGGCAATCTCCAGGGCGGCCGAACTGCCGGAGCGGAAGACACATGCGCCGCTGAGCAGGCCGCCGAAACCCACGACCGCTGTAATCGTCTCCGGCTCTTCAACGGGCGTCTCGTCGACAGGGTAGCAGGCTGAGCCGAGCATCATGTGGAAGACCTCCTCCACGCTCGAATCGAGGTTTTGTGGGTCCGAGACCAGGTGCAGGTTTTCTCGCAGAGATTGCGTCATCGTCTTCTCCCTTTCATCTTGAGCGCCGCGCCAAAGGCCTGCTCCCATACGAATTCCGTTCAATACCATGGCCAAGGCCCTCCCCGGCCCCTCGAACGGCTTAAACTAGCGGCCTTGGACCGCGGCCAGCAGCGGTAGCACGCGCTCCTTGACCTGCTCGGCGGTAAAGGGCTTGCGGATATAACCCTGCGCTCCGGAGAGGATGGCCTGCTTGACATGTTCTTCACTGGACTCGGTGGTGATCATGACCACCGGAACTCCGGGAGCCAGATCCTGCGCGCGAATCTGGCGCAGAAATTCGAGGCCATCCATGGATGGCATATTGATGTCGGAGAGAATCAGATGAACCGACTGGCTCTTCAACACCTCCAGGCCATCGGTGCCACTGCCCGCTTCGAGGACCACCATGGGGTCCAATCCGGCCTGGCGCAGCGAGCGCTCCACGATCTTTCGCATCACAGAGGAATCGTCCACTATCAGAACCCGCATCTCACTCATTTCGTTGCTACCTTTCGTTCTTCCGTGGTTGTTGCGGTTATCGGCTAACGGCCGCCAATCTTGAGAGCCTTCCTTGGCTTTTCCTCAGCGATATCGGAACGGCGCCGAAGCCGTTCCTGGGCTTGCACCGCGAGAAACTGCGAATGCTGCCACGAGATCGTTGCCGGAGGCTGCTTCACGCGTCCATCGCCAGGGAGCAAATCACATCCTCAACCCCGGAGGCTTCGGGAACCGCCGTGCTCTGGGGACGGGTCCACATCCTCAGCCACAGGCAATCGTGCATGCGCACCAGCCGGGCCTCGATCGGTTTAACGCGCTCGATCGCCCGGGTCAGGGCCCGGACGAGCGAAGCCTCGGAGACCGCTTCCAGCAGTTCGGCGGGCGGGAACGTCGCACTCAGCATCCGATCGTGGGCGGACCGAAACAGGGATTCGGGCACCAGTCCGGCCTCGACGCGCAGGCCCGTCATGCGTTCCAGCGCCAGGGCCACGACCGGGTCGGGCCGCTGCTCAAAGCCCAGGTAAAGAATCGCTCCCGCAGCCACGCGGATGGGCAGAGTTCCAAAGGCATCCACGAAGAGACGAGGCAGAATGGCGGCCACGGCTTCCGGATCGTGCAGTTCGAGCGGAAGCACCGCGCAGCTCCACTGCAGGCTCAGGGCGCGCGCAACCAGCTGTTCGGGAATGCCCTGCTGGCGCACCAGCCATTGGCCCAGCTTTCCCTGCCCAGCCGACCGCTGGGCGTCCAGGGCCTGGCGCAACTGGTCGGCCGTGATCCATCCCTGCTCCAGCATGACCAGACCGAGCGGCACGCGATGACGATGGATGGCCGGATCCACGCGTTTGCCTTCGGTCTCGCGCCGCAAAGCGGCTTCGATTCCCGCCGACGTGCAGGCCGTCGAGCAAACCCATCGACCTTCAAAGACCGGTACGGTGCGCTTGCGCAACAGATGCAGCCAGCCGCTGGAGCAGGCAGGGTTGGAGCAGGTGGAAAACGGCCTGCCCGGCCGCGCCGCCGGAGCGATCCGTCCTCCAGTTTTCCTGGGCTCTGACGGAGCGGCTTCCGATCTTCCACCCGTTCGTGGCTGGGACTTGGGCGGCCAACCCGTGGCAGCCGACACGGGCGAAGACTGCAGGCCGGCGCGTTCGCTCTTATCTCTCAAAAGAGGCATCGTATACTCTCCAACCGCCGCTGCGGCTCCGCGACTTCGGTCACCCGAAGGCCAAAGTTTCCATTCACCAGCACGACTTCTCCACGGGCGACAATCTTGTCTCCCACGATCAGGTCCACCGGATCGTTGATATGGCGGTCCAACTGCACTACGTCTCCCGGTCCCAGGTCGAGAATTTCGGCCAGCGGCATCTCGCGCGCGCCAAAGCGCAGGGAAGCCTCGAGCTCCACGTCCAGAAGCAGTTCCAGTCCTGGGGAAAGCCCCATTGCCGAAGCCGGTGAGTAGTCTCCCCCGCGGGGTGGACTGGAGGATGGACCTAAACCCGGAGTCGCGGCCGCCGAGCCCGGATGCGCCGCCCCGGCACCGGCGGAGACCTTGGGCTCAGCTGCTTTGGCTGGCTTGGCCGCTTTAGCCGGCCGGACTTCGCTGTTAACCTGCACCAGCCAGCTGCGATCGCCGGCCTTCAACTGGAAGGCACGGGAAAGCTTGCTCTCTGAGCCGATCAGAGCAAAAGTCTTGACCTGACATTTGCGCCCGGTCTTGGCCAGCAGCTCCCCTGCCGCTGCATCGGCTACTTCCTTGAGCAATTCGGCCCAGCCCGCTTTTTGGTCCACGCCTTCGCCGAGAAGCGTGGCCCCAGAGAGAGCGCCATCCAGCACCACCGCAAAGCGGCCCTCCTCATCGCCCTCAAGGGTCGCCGCGAAACCGAAGGAATCCGCGGGCATGGGCTTGGGCAGGGCGTCGGACAGCGCTGGCTCGCCCGCCAGGGCCTGCGCAAACAGGCTGGTCGCCACGTTGATCCAGCAATCGAGATAGTTCAACCTCTTACTCCTTCCCAAGAGCTTCTATGACACTCATGGCGCCTTCCTGCCCTTTAGGCCCTAATTCCGGTGCGCAGGGGGCCAACTGCTTCACTAGCGTTTTCAGACTGTCGCCATCCGGTCCACTACAGACTCGACGCGCGCGCCGCGATGCGGTCCCAGGCGCACTGGCTGCGCGTGAAAGAGCAGCTGGCCCCCGGCGCGCAATTCCGCTCCGGCGTTGGCCGGCAACTTGAGCCGCAACAGCTTGCCTACGGCCAGATCCTCCAGCTCCCGGGCCTCGATCCGCACCGAGGGTAGCTGCAGGGCCGCGCCGAAGCAGAGCGCCCGCGCGGTCTGCTCGATGCGCATTCTGGATTCGACCGCGTGACGGCGCCGCCCGCCCCATTCCCCTGTAAGCCGTCGCAGGATAGTGTTGGCAACCACTGCGGGAAAGGCCAGATTCAGCAGCCCCGAGGACTCCGGCATACGCACCTCGAAGCTCAAACACAGGGTCTTTTCGGTGACCGGCATGACGCGCGCCGCCTGAGTCTGCATCTGGCGCCGCTCGAAGTTGAAGCTCAACCCCACCGGCTGCCAGGCCATGGTCAACTCGCGGCAGACGATCTCGATCACCGAGCCCATGATCGATTCCTCGATATCGGTCAACTCGCGCAGCGCGCCGGTCTGGCCCTCCCCGCCCAGCAACAGGTCGATCATGGATGGAGCGATGGCCAGGTCCAATTGCAGAACAGAGAGCGCTCCCAGCGGCTCGAGACGCACCGAAGCGACATAAGAAATCTCCGGAATGCGCAACAGGAAGTCATTAAAGGTAATCTGCTCGGCCGAAACCAAGTTCACCTGCAGCCGGGTGCGCAGCCACGCGGACAGGTTATGGGTGAGATTCCGCGCGAAGAGATCGTTCAACATGCTGATGGCGCGCAGCTGGTCGGTGGAAATCTGCCCGGCGGAAGCGAAGTTGTAAGGCACCACGCGGGCCCGGATCTCCGGCTTGGCCTCGGCCGAGGTGGTGGTTCGCGCCGCCTGAAACAAGGCATCGATCTCGTCCTGCTTGAGGGTTTTTTCCATGTCCTGACTCTTTCGCAACGGGCTGGCCGTGAAAAGCAAAATCCATGCGGGTGATTCTATGGAATTCCTGATTCAGGCACGCGGTTGAGAATTTCCCAATCTGCACCGCCGCGCGGATTGTCCCTTCCTTTCGCAGTTGCCGTCAGTGGCTTGCGCGCATGCCCGGCAGCGCCGCGCCAGGGGGCTCGGCCCGGTCGGCAGAATTCATGGTCTTGACACGCTCCGTGGCCTTAGCCCCGCCGCGGCGGGTGCGGGGAAGGTTCTGGGCGTTGCGCGCGGAGAGATCGGAGAGCGCAGAACGGAGGTGCAGGACGGCCGAGGCGTGAATCTGCGAGACGCGAGACTCGACCACGCCCAGCGCCATGCCAATCTCGCGCATGGTCATCTCCTCGTAGTAGTAGAGGGTCATCACCAGGCGCTCCCGCTCAGGCAAATCCTGAATGGCCCCTGTGAGGCGGCCCTCCATCTCGCCGCGCAGGCAGCGGAAGAGAGGATCTTCCTCGGGGCGGCCGGGGACGTAGGCCAGCTCCTCTTCGCCCGAGTCCTCATTGCGCTCAAGATGGAGCGTGCCGATCTCCAGCCCTTTCAAATCTCCCAGCAGCTGCTGATAGGCGTCGAGCGTGGTGCCCATCTCCGTGGCAATCTCGCTCTCCGAAGGGGCGCGGCCTAACCGCGCGGTGAGCCTCCGAATCGCCTCCTCGACTGCCCTGCCCTTGCGGCGCAGCTCGCGCGGGCTCCAGTCCAGGGTGCGCAGACTGTCCAGAATCGCGCCCCGGATGCGGAACTGCGCGTAGCTGCGGAACTGGACCTTCTTGGTGGCGTCGAACTTGGCAAAGGCATCCATCAGGCCGACCACTCCGGCCGAGAAGAGGTCGTCGATCTCGACATGCTGAGGCAGGCGCTCGTGAATCCGCCGCGCCAGAAAGCGCACGATGGGCAGATGCTCCAGCAGGACACGCTCCTGTTCGGGAGTCATCTCCTCTCGCGCCAGGCCCTCCCGGGAGCCGCCGTTGCCGCGCAACGCGGCACGGGAGCCGGAGAGGACAGCCAATCCATTCCCCGCCGCGCCGGAGGACTCCTGGATGGACTCCTGGATGGACTCCTGGATAGCTATCCCTTCGCCGCCGGTTGCCAGCCCTTGGCTGCTTCCCTGCGCTTCCATGGCTCCCATCGCTTCCCCCCGCATTTACATCCCAAGCCCGGTTTTTCTACATGCCGTTCTTACCCGCCTCAGCGAACCGTCCCCATGGGCCGGAGCCGGGTTTCTGCAGGAATATCTGTCACCGCAACTACCGCCATCCTGGGCACCCAAGGCTCGATCCAACGCTTGATGTGATACCGGGCTGGACTCGGTGCTAAGAGCACGGGGAGGGCCGTTGCAGGCACTGCGGCGATAAGTTGCCTCAAAGAATCGGCCAGACGGCGCACCAGCGGCGTAGCGGGTCTTGCGGAGGCCGTGAGCTGGCGCTGTCCCGCGCCGGATTCCTGGGCCAGGAAGTTGAGGATTTCGTCTTCGAAGGCAGGGTCGAGGAGCAGGACCGGAAGCTGGCCGTCGGCGTCGAGCAGCGGCTGAATCAGACGCCTGCCCAGGGCGTGACGCGCGGCCTCGACCAGCGCGACGATGTTTTTGTTGACCGCGGCGGTCTCGACCAGGGCTTCGAGGATCGCGCCCATATCGCGGATGGAAACCCGTTCGCGCAGCAACTGTTCGAGTACTCGCTGCACCTCGCCCAGGGTGAGCAGCTTGGGCACCAGTTCTTCGAGCAGTTTGGGGTGGGTTTCGTTGAGGCCGTCGAGCAGCCGCTTGGTTTCCGCGCGACCCAGCAGCTCGTGGGCATGCTGGCGCAACATCTCGCCCAGATGAGTGGTGATCACGGTGACCGGATCGACCACCGAGTAGCCGGCCGCGATGGCCTGATCTTCAAGCGCCGGCGCGATCCACAAGGCGGGAACTCCGAAGGCCGGCTCGCGCGTCTCCTTGCCCGGCAAGGGCCGTCGTACCGCATCGCCGGCGACAGCCAGCAGTTGCGTGCCCTCCGTGTGCCAGCGCCCGATCTCGATGCCGCGCAGGGAGAAGAGATATTCGCGCGGGCCAAGGCGTAGATTGTCGGAAATATGCACGGGGGGCACCAGGAATCCGAGTTCCTGGGAGAGATGGCGGCGAAGCGTGCGCACTCGGGCGAGCAGTTGTCCGCCCTGTTTCTCGTCCACCAGGGGAATAAGCTGGAAGCCGATTTCGAGGGTAAGCTCTTCGAGCTTGAGCAGCGCGGCCATCTCGTTGGCCGAGGTTGCCGCGCCGGGCTTGAGCTGGGCCGAGCCGGCTTCCAACGCTGTTGCTGCCGCGGCCTCCGCGTCCGGCGTGGCATGGCGGCCCACTCTGCGCCCGACCAGAATCAAGGCTAAAGAGACCAGCAGAAAAGCGAACTTGGGTATGCCTGGAATCAAACAGAGACCTGCGCTGACCGCGGCGGCCATGTACAACGTGGTGGGGCGGTCGAAGAGCTGGGAGCGCAACTCTCCTGAAAGCGTGACGGCTGAATTGGTGCGGGTGAGCGTGATGCCTCCGGCTACGGAAACCAGCAGCGAGGGAATCAGGGTCACCAGGCCGTCGCCGACGGTGAGCACGGTGTAGGTGCGCACAGCCTCTCCCAGCGGAATTCCCTGCTGCAGGGTGCCGATCAAGAGGCCGGCGAGGATGTTGATGGCGGTGATGAGAATGGTGGCCATCGAATCCCGCTGGTTGAAGCGCGCCGCGCCATCCATGGCCCCGTAGAACTCGGCTTCGCGGGCGATGGCCTGGCGGCGTTTGCGCGCCTCCTGCTCATTGATCAGCCCGGCGTTCATGTCGGCATCGATAGCCATCTGCTTGCCTGGCAGCGCATCGAGAGTAAATCGAGCCGTGACTTCGGCGGTGCGCACCGCGCCGTGGGAGACAACCAGGAACTGGATGGCGACCAGGGCCAGAAAGAGCACGAAGCCAACGACATAGTTGCCGCCGACGACGAATTGTCCGAAGGCCTCGATGACTTTGCCCGCGGCCGCTGTGCCTTCCGAGCCATGCAGCAGGATGCGTCGGCTGGAGGCGATGTTGAGCGCAAGGCGAAAGAGCGTGAGCAGCAGCAGCAGGGTGGGAAAGACGCTCAATTCGACGGCGCGGCGCACCTGGACGGCCGAAAGAAAGACGATCACCGAGGCGGAGACGGAGAGCGCCAGCAGCATGTCGAGAGCCGCGGCCGACAACGGCACCAGCATGACGAACATCACGCTGATGGCCCCGATGGGAAGCAGGAATTCGCCCAGCCGGTTCCAGATTCCTGCCAGGCGCGAACCGGGAGCCGAGACAACGGCCGCTGAACTCATGGTCTACCTCACTGAACTCACTTCTGGGGCTGAGAGTCCGGTTTGGAGTCCGAACCCGTAGTTGTTTGCGAGCCACTCTCCGGTTTTTGCGCAGGTGGATTCGCGCTTCCTTGCCGAGGATTGTTTCCGCGAGGGCGGCGATCGCGCAGAGCCGGAATCACGACAGCGCCATTCGCGGGCCCCTGCGATCCCGGCCGGGCCTGCTGGGCCGTCGCGCCTCCTCCGGCACGTGCGCGGCGCTGGCGCATCTCCTGCTCGACACGCTGGCGGTAGAGAAAAGCCAGGATGGAGGCAACGGCGGCGTAGAGCTCCACCGGGATCGACTCGCCCGGTTCGACCATCCGATACAGCGACTGGGCCAGAGGCGGGTTTTCGAGGATCGGGATTCCGGCCCAGCGAGCCTGTTGCTTGATCTCTTCGGCAAGCAGGTTGCGGCCCTTGGCCAGCACCTTGGGAGCGTCCATGGTCTCGAAGTTGAAGTCCAGAGCGACCGCATAGTGGGTAGGGTTGGTGATGACCACCGCCGCCTTGGCCAGGTCGGCCTGGATACGGCGCCTTCGCGCCTGGCGCTGCAGGTTGCGAATCCGGCCGCGAATCTGGGGATTGCCCTCGGACTCCTTGTACTCCTCGCGCATCTCCTGGCGGCTCATCTTGAGGCGCTGCTCGCGGCTGCGCCACTCGACCAGGTAATCGATGGCCGCCCAGGCAAAGAGCAGCCACGCAGCAGCCAGCAGCAGATCGTAAACATCCCCTCCGAGCGCGATCAAGCGCACCGACGAGAACGGCGGCATATCCCACTGCCTGGCCATGCGCTGCACGGCGAAGACCGCAAGCAGCGCGGCAGGAATCATCGATTTACCCAGACGGGCTGCGGAGCGCAGGGAAAACAGGTTCTTGAGATTGCTCAGGGGATTGATGCGGTCAACCTTGGGAGTGAGCACCTGGGGATGGACCTGAATGCCGCCGGTCTGAATCACTCCGGCAGCGAGCGCGGCTGCGGCGACGCCCGCGCTGACCAGCCCCACCGGCCCAAGCACGGTAATGGACAGCATCATGAGCGTGTGCATGCTGGCATCCACCGTCCGCGGCTCCCATGCAGCGGTGGTTCCGTAACTTAAAAAAGCCAAGAGCGCATCCGCCCAGGCGGCCAACATGCGCGGCCCGGCATAGCCCAGCAGCAGCACACCAGCTAGGGTTCCGGCCGCCGAGCACAGCTCGCGGCTGTGCAGCAGGTCGCCTTCCTTGCGCGCCTTTTCGCGGCGCTGCGGAGTTGCCTGTTCTGTGCGGTCCCCAGCCACGGCTAGCTCCTCCCGCCCTGCACGCTCTGCGAGATCAGCCGCTCCGCCAGATCGAGCAGCCCGCTGAATCGGGTCTCGATGAAGCGCGGCCAAACCGCGAGAGAGCCGATCAGCAGCACGAAGCCGGTCAGGGTCTTGAGCGGAACGGTCAGCGAGATGACCGGCAACTGCGGCGAAAGCTTGCCCAGCAGCGCCACGGAAATCTCGACCAGGATGGTCGCGGCCAGCACCGGGGCGGCCAGTTCGAGAGCGGCGAAGAACGAACCGGAAAGCATCGGCACCAGTACATGCGCGGAGGCCGAAACCGCGGCCAGGGGAAAGCTGCCCAAGGGCACCGCGCGAAGGCTGCGCACCATCGAGGCCAGCAGAACCCGGTCAAGGCCCGCGGTGATCAGCACCAGCGTGCCCATGAGCTGAAAAAGATCGCCCATCAGCGGGGTCTGAATCTCGGAAGCGGGATCGAGCAGGTTGACCAGGGAGAAACTGAATTGCAGGCCGACGATCTGCCCAGCCAGAAGCAGCATCTCGTTGAAGAGGCTCAGGGTCAAGCCATAGATTGCTCCGACCGCAACTTCGCCAAGGAGGCCGGTAAAACTCACCTCGATCGGAGCGCCCCCTGCGCCTTTCGCGGCGGCAAAGCCGACCGTGGGAACCAGCAGGACGCAGATGGCAAGCGAAAAGACAGCCTTGGTCCTCGCGGCAATCGCTTGTGAAGCGAAGAAGGGAGCCAGTGCGATCATGGCGCTCACCCGCACCAGCGCCAGGGCCAGGGCTGCGGCCATCGAGTTCCAATCCGTTGTGTCTCCCACAACCATCGCTCCGCATCTCTCCTTGCGGTTTTCTTCTCGAAACAAAAATGCCTGCCGGCATCAATGGGTAAAGCGGCTGAGGTTGGTGTACAGAAACAGGGTGTAGGCGGTCATCCGGTGCAGAAACCAGGGCATGCCCACGGCCAGGATTGCCACTACGGCAAACAGTCTCGGCACCGCGGTCAGCGACTGCTCCTGCAAGGAGGTGAGCGTCTGCAGCAGGCTGAGCAGAAAGCTGATCAGCGCCGCGGCGAGCAGGATGGGGGCGGCCACGATCATGGCCTCGCGCAGAAGCTGGCGAAGAATCTCGGCGACCATATCGGGAGTCATGCGCGTTGGCCCTTCGTGACCGGTCTGGTCATACCACCCCTTCCTGCGTGGTTCAGAAGCTTTTTAAGAGCGACCCGGCGACCAGATTCCAGCCGTCGACCATCACAAAGAGCAGGATCTTGAGCGGCGTCGAAACCACCACCGGCGGCAACTGGAACATGCCGATGGAGGTGGTAATGGCCGCCGTCACCATGTCGATCAGCAGAAAGGGGAGATAGAGCACGGCGCCTATGGCGAAGCCGGCCTTCAGCTCGGAGAGCATGTAGGCGGGAATGACGGCGCGCAGGGGCAGGTCTTCGGGCTTGGCCGGACGTGGAATCTGTCCCGCCGCGGTGAACAACGCCAGGTCCTTCTCCCGCGCGTAGCGCAGCATGAAGCTCTTGATGGGCACCGAACCGCGATCGATGGCCTCCCAGCCCGTCACCTGGCCGTTGCGATAAGGAGTGACCGCCTGCTGTTCGACCGCCACCAGCACCGGCTGCATGAGAAACCAGGTCATCACCAGGCCCAAGCCGAGCAGCGTGGGGTTGGAAGGAGCGGTCTGCGTTCCCAGCGCCTGGCGCAGAAAGTGAAAGACCACCATCAACCGGACCATGGGCGTAACCGCCATGATCAGCGAGGGAAGCAGGGTAATCGTGGTCAGCACAAAGAGAATGGTCCAGGAAGCCGAGTCGCCTGGATGCAACTTGGCGTTCAAGTCCGGCAGCAGGGGAGCCACCCCGCCCGGCGCGGCCAGTCCAAGGAGAAGCGACGCGGACAGAGGTGAGGACAACCAACCCGGACTCACCATGAAACCCTGCCCGGAAGCCCCGACCGTCTTCCCGGACGGCTGCCCAGGCTTGGCCCTGGCAAAAGTTGGCGATCCCGGCTCCACGGAAAGGGAGGCTCAGGAATCGAGGCGCTGCGTACAGGCTCGACACTGGACTCCACCGATCGCGGCGGCGTGGCAGGATCGAGAGGAAAGAATGACGCCGCGCCGTCGGTGGAGGTGGCTACCAGAAGATGCATCCCCTCGGCCTCGATGAGAGCCACAGCCTGACGGGGACCAAGCGGAATGCGCGCAATCAGCGCGAGGCGCGCCGGTCGCGCCAGGGAAGTTTGCCAGTTGTTCCATATCCAGGCGGCCAATCCGCCGCCCAACCGTTTGGCCAGGCGATGCCTGGGATTATCCAAATGCGCTCTCAGATAGCTCCAATCACCCTCTCCGCCAAATTGCCCGGACCCGCTTACATCGCTTCCGTGCTTTTCTTGCATCGCTCCCCCTGTTTTGCTCTTACCGTTTCCTGACCTCGCGCGCCGTTCCAAGCCGGTCACAAATCGTTCTGGCCGCCGGCCTACGCAAGCCGGGTTACCCGCACCGCCAGCCGCGTATCGACTACCTCGAACTCGCTCCACGCCAGCTGCACGTCCCCGGAGGTGAGCGGCAGGTCTTCTCCATGCCCCCATTGCGTTTCGATCAGCGCGCCAGGCTCCATGGCCAGCAGGTGGCGGATGCGGAATTCACGGACCGGAACGGAAACCACCAGGCCGACGGGCAATCGCTCCAGAGGTTCGGAGAACCGCAAGAATTCGTATTCCTGGCCTGCTACGGTGTTACCGGCTCCGCCTTCGGCGACGCGCAAGCCGCCGCTGGCGACAAGGTTGGTGGCCCCGCTCCCCGCTTCGCCGGTCCGAACGGCAGGACCGCCATGCGCCGGCCCGGGAGCGGTTGGCGGACGCGCCTGAGACGCTACCGCAGTGCTCTGCGACACTGCCGGCTGGGGCGGAGATTGCGTAGCCATGAGTGAGTCTCCGGCCGAACGAGGAGCAGTCGGATGCCCGAAGTTGGCACATTTCAATTAGGAAAATTTGATAATTGGACAGACAAACTGTTGATGCGGAAACAAATCATTCCTCGCTCGCGGCCCGAAGGCAGATTTTGGCAATGGCCAAACGAAATCGCCCAATCCTGAGATGGATTGGGCGGTCTCATTGTTGTAGCTGCTCGTTCGGGCGGAACGACGATCCCAGCGTCGTCTCGTCCCAATCGAATCCTAGTGGATCATGTTGATCGTCTCCTGGGCGACGGTATCGAAGGTGGTGACGGCTTTCGAGTTGGCTTCGAAGGCCCGCTGCGCGATGATCAGGTCGGAGAACTCGGCCGAGATGTTGACATTCGATGCCTCGAGGTTGGCGTCCTCCATCCCTCCCAGACCTGCCGATCCTGAAACTCCGATACTTGCCGGGCCGCTGGCGTTGGTCGCGGAATACTCGCTGTTTCCTTGCAGGTCCAGACCCTGGAGGTTAGCCACGTTGCCCAGCGCCAATTGCCCCACGGCAATTGTCTGGCTGTTTGAGAAAGTGACTTCGACTGTCCCGTTGGAAGTGATGGTGTAACCCCGGTACTCTCCGGCAGCAAATCCGTCCTGGATCGTTGAGGGCACGCCCGAGGCTTGTGCGGTCTGAGTAATGGTAGGCGTGCCGGCGGAGCCCTGAATGTTCCAGGTCAGGTTGAGAGCGGATGCCCCATCCGGGAGACCGGAGAAGCTAATGCCTGAAATATCCGCCGCCGGATTGGTCAGGTTTCCGTTCGAGTCGAAGGTCAGATTCCCGGTCGTGTTGGTGGCCACCGGATCTTGAATTACGCTGCCGGAGGTCGAAAGACCAGCGCCGGAGATGGATAGCTGTCCGCCCGCCGTTGAGGTGACCGTTACACCGGTGATGCCGGCCGCAGTGACAGCAGACTGGAGAGACGAAGCATAGGCTGCTACGCTCTCGCCCGCCGTTACCGCCGGCACGGTGATGGTAGCGACGCCGCCGGCCGTGGGTCCGGTGATCTCCAGATTGGTCCCGGGATCCACTGTCGCCAGTGTAGGCGGCGTACCGGCGACTGAGCCGAAGTTGTAGTTGGTGGTTGTCACTCCGCCTGCGGTGGTTGAGTTGGCCGTCAAGGTCTGGGGCATGGAAATGCTGTAGCTCCAGGTATTGGTTCCGGTTTTGGTGAAGGTCACATTTGCGATCTGGCTCGTTCCCAGCGAATCGTACATCGTGATCTGTCCGGGAACGGTGGTATTGAGGGGGGCGTTGGAATCCAGGTTGGCCGTTATCCCAAAGGTGGTGGTGGCCTGTGCCGGCTGAACGGAGTCTTGAGGGATATTGATGCCGGTAAGAGGCGCATTGACATTCACCACGCCGTTGGACGCTGGATAGCCCATCACCTGAAGTCCGGATTGGGTTTCCAGATCGCCGTTGGAGGCAATTGTGAAATTGCCGTCGCGGGTATAGAGATTGGAGCCGCCATTGTTCAACACGAAGAAGCCATTTCCAGTCAGCGCAACATCGGATGCATTGCCCGTCGCAGTGGGGGTGCCGTCGGTAAAATTAGACTCGATCGACGCAACTTGCGTGCCGCTGCCCACCTGCAGCAAGTTTCCGGCGCCATTTTCTCCGATCTGGTCATAGAAAATATCGGAGAAGTTCACCGTTTGCGCCTTGAAGCCGGTGGTGTTGAGGTTGGCCAGGTCGTTGGCGATGGTGTTCAGCGCTGTTGCATCGGATTCGAGCCCACTGAGCGGAATGAAAAAACTTGCCATCTGTTTCCTCCTGAAATGGTTCCCGGTAAGGGCCGCCGAGGCTCTGAAGACGCTTCAGCGACTGCAATGGATAGTCCGCCGGACGGCCCGGAGACTCGATAGCTGCGTCGATGGGCGGGGATGCTCCCCCCAATCATGGAAGCGCGCGGGTCGGTATATCCCGGATCGCGTGTCCGTGTGGCGCAGCGCGTGCGTGACCATCCAGGGCGTGGGCCACCGTGCGCGCGGCGGGCGCGGTTCCCGGCGCGCTCAAATTTCCACGCACGATGGCCGGCTGGCTGGACGCGCGCGCCGACTGAACTGCGGCTACTGCGGACGAACTCCCCTTTCCGCCCTGCGTCTGCGTACCGGAAGCGCTCTTGACTCCCGAAGTTGGCGTGGACGATGCCGCGTCCAGCACTGTGGTCAGGTTCTGATTGATGGAGATCAACTGCTCCAGGCTGTTGATCTGGACTAGCTGATCGATGTATTCGTTGGGGTCGACGTCGGCCGTCGGGTCCTGATTTTGCATTTCGGTCACCAGAAGGGTGAGAAAGTCGTTGGCCGAGATGGTCGCGTCGGAGTCCGAAGTGCTGCCGGACCCGCTTGCGGCGGCCATGGGACTGGCCGCACCGGCTGCCGAACCGGCCTTGGGGCTTAGCCCTGGCTGTCCCGCGGCTTGCCCTTGTTTCCCAGCAGCTTGCAGGATGGACTGAAACTTGGCCGCCGCGCCTCCGCCGGGGGTGGGCGCTGTCCTGGTGGAAGACAACGGCGATGTGCCCGCCTGCGCTGCCGCGCTGCTCCAGATGCTGCTCATGCCTGCTCCTCTTGCTTGTTCATCTCGGCTCCCTTTCCCTGATGCTGCACCACCCCGCAACTCGCTGGGACATCATCCGGCTCCACCTGAAGACAGCCCATCTACGCCACCACTGAGAAACTGCTGCCTCTGGGCAGCGACGGCGCGGTGAACGACCCTGCGCTCCCATGCGGTGCAAGAGGCCGAGTCGCAGCCGGACCGGCCTCAATTCCCAAAGACGGGCCCGGATCGGGGCCGAAGGATCCACCCTGACCTCCGTCCCTGTTGCCGGCCTGCGTCCCGCCGTCCTGGCCAGAAGCCGCAGAATCTCTGCCATGCTGGGCCCAACCTGAATCCGGCTGCGCTACGAGTGTCGAGACTGTCAAACTCTCGACCGGTGTACGGCGCTCGTCCATCCAGCCGGTTAACGCGCTCAGATGCCCGGTGAGCGTATCTCCGGCGGCTGCCGACTCGGCTTCCAGCGAAGCATGGACGCCGTTGACGCTGGAGTGGGCACGCAGCTCAACATACCCCAGCACAGGATCCTGGTAGGCAATCTGAAGCTCGCGTGGCGCGCTCGCGGACGAGGAAGCGGCGGGAATCCGTCCATCGCTGCCAGTTGCCTGAACCGGCGCCTGATCCATTAGGTCAAACATGTCCGAACCGCCGGAGGAGTTCCGGCTGGTTCTCGCGGAACCGAAGCCTGAATCCTGGCGAATCGCCGGGACGCTCTCCCCAGCTGCCGCAATGACAGTGCCGGGAGGACCGGAATGAGAAAGAGAGGCGATTTCGGGAATGCTTCCCGAAGCGTGGAGCGGAGTGCCCTGGGCAAAACCGGAATCTCTCTTTCCAGTCGATGAAGAGAAGTCGGTCGACCTTCCCTTGGCGGGGATGGCTGCACTTAAGGCAGAGAGAGCAATTGCCGCTTCCGTCCTCAGGCGCTCAGCTAGTGCCGGACCGGGTGGGGGCTCCGTACCCGATGCGGAAGAGGGGCTTACGCCGTGATCTTCAACTCCAGGAACGCCCTGCGCGGGCGGCGAAGCTAGAGTGGCAGCTGCGGCTGGGTGCTGCGAAGGAGCGGACGAAAGAGCTTCCGTGCCTGGCATCCGGGCCGCCTCGGGGTTTGCTGCCGAATCGGCGCTTGCTCCCAGGGCGGCCCTGGTCTCTGGATTGACCGCCCCCGCCCGGACGATGCCGGAGTCGATCAAATCGATCATTGAGGCGGGATCTCCGTTTGCAAGGACTCGCGGCGCACCGGAAGCGTCGTGGACAGAGGCTTCGCGGACGGAGGCTTCGCGGACGGAGGCTTCGCGGACGGAAGCTTCGCGCGGATTGCCGACAAATGTCGCGGCCACAACGCCAGGCAGTTGCAGCAGCGCATGCACGTCTGGCTGAACCCCAGGCAATGGCAGCGCTGTCGGGCTTCCCTGAGCGGGAGCGAGCGGCAAGGTCGGAGCGGACAAGACTCCCTGGCTCGGCACGTATGGCTGCCCGGATAACCCAGAGCCGCGAGAATCGAGAGAAGATGAGACCGTTTCACGGGTTGCTGTCCATTGAGCGGTGGCATTGGGCAAATCGCTCGCGGAAGAACGGTTCTCGGCAATCGAGCCCGGACTGCTCAGCGCAGCGCCACTTGGTTCGACACGCGGACCCAACACACTTCTGAACGGAGAGGCAGTCGACTCGCTGGCGATCAAGCTGGCCTGGGCCGATGGCTGTCCCTGCGGGCCCCTTCCGAAGGGCTTTGCAAGATTTGAAGTGCTCGTCGGACCTTCGGAGGCCGACTCTGAGGCTGCGGGGAAAACTGCGCTTGCCATCAAGCTCCCAATTTCCGAAACTGCGTGTAAGCCCAGAGCCAGCGATCCATCGGGTGTGCGATTGCCAGCAACGGGCACTGGGACTGCAAGAGGCGTCAATACCGCAGACGCCACCGGCGAGTACGTGGCTGCGCTGACCGACGCAGAAGGAAGCACGGAGGAGCTGGAATGGGATCTCTCGGTCTGCGGCTGCGCGGACCCATGAGAGGTTCGCGTGGAGCTAGTAGACTTTGCTGCTGCTTGCGGCGGTTCAGTGATCTGCGATGCCGAGAATGCGGGCACCGACGCCCGGCTGGCCGGCATTAGACCCGCGGCGGGAGGACCGCCGTTCCCGCCGGCCCTTCCGCCCAAAGTAACAAAGAGTCCGGGGTGCGAAGCGCCTTCTTTGCCCCGACCGGACGTTTGTCCTACGGCAGGGAACGATGCCGTTAAAAGTCCCTTGCGCCAAATTGGGAAAGCCGGATTAGGCGTCGAAGAGGCCGCTGCAGGCGCATCGGCCGGATGGAAAGAATCGGGCAAATCCGATACATCGTCCGAGGGATCGGAGGCACTGGAAACATCGTTTGTCTCCGCGAGACGACTGGTCTGCTCCTGAAACTCCTGCTCCCAGCTCACATGCAGATCCGTTGCGCTGCTCCGGGAAGGAGGAACAGCTCCCAAACTGGCTGCAGCTGTACTCACTGCGCTCCCGATCACCCCAACGCCGCCGGCCCGATCAGTGTCCGTAAGCTTACCGTGCGGAGCGGCGCCCGCTGCTCTCCCCGCGTCCGAGGCAACCGCAGCGACCGGTCCGTCGGCGATGGTTCCTGAAGTCATGTCTCGAATCAGTGCATATGAAGTACCAAAAGAAGGCCGAACGAGTTAGGCGGATTTCATGGGAAAGATACAATCCGCGAAATTGAAGCAGAATCATGGTTGGAATGGTTCGCGTAGGAGATCCGATGCAGACGGTTGATCGGTGTCCAGCAACCCTCCGCTGCTCACCTTGGAGCGCCGTTCCGCCACACGGGTCGGCCGCCGGCCGAACCAGTCGTCCAGCATCTGCTGAGCGCGGCGGCCAGTCTCCTCTTGCTGCGCACGGTGCTCCCGCTCCAGCAGAGTTTCGACCTGCTGTCGACCGGTCCGGCGGATCAGGAACTCTTCCCGCCGACGTATGACTTCCTGGTCCGCCAACCTCAGCCTGGGTTCGATTCGGAGGCGCTGCCTGCGAGCCTGTTCCATGGCGATCGCGGCGCCGGTTCGGCCGGCCGTATCCGGGTCGCCAAGGCTGGCGGCAAAACCTCTGCGGTCGTGCGCTTGACGGTCGATCGCGACGGTCAGCTCCCCGGACAACCGATTGCGAGCCCCGACTGCGGCCTCCAGTTCCACGCGGCTCAGTTCCTCCTCCAGTTCGCGCAGCCGTAACAGCCTGCCCAGTACTCGTCTCTTGGCCATCGCAATACCTCCGCATCCAGTTTTCTCGAACCCGCGTGCCTCAAAATCCATTCGAAACAGCGCAAAGTCCACTCATATTTCATCAGCAAGCTCCGTCAGCCTGGCGAGGCACTCGGCGTAGCGCATGCGCTCATGGGCCTCCTGGGCGAGAAACTCGCGCAGCAGCGGCCGCGCCTTGAGCGCCCGGTCCAAATCCTCGTCGGCACCCGACTTGTAGGCTCCGATCCGCACCAGATCCTCGGAGCGCGCGTAGGCGGAGAGCAGGCGCCGCACCAGCGCTGCCGCCTCGCGGTGCTCGGGTTCCGCCACGGCCGGCATCAGCCGGCTCACCGAGTCCAGCACTTCAACCGGCGGATACCATCCCTCGCTGGCCATCGAGCGGGAGAGCACCACATGCCCATCGAGCAGCGAGCGCACCGCATCGACCAGCGGATCCTGCTGATCGTCGCCCTCCATCAGCACGGTGTAGAAGGCGGTGATCGAGCCGGTCTGGAAGTTGCCCGCCCGCTCGGCCAGCTTGGCCAGCCGGGTAAAGACCGAGGGAGTGTAGCCCTTGGCCGTGGCCGGCTCGCCGGCGGCCAGGCCGATCTCCCGGGCGGCCATGGCGAAGCGGGTCAGTGAATCCAGGACCAGAAGCACATGCTTGCCCTGGGCGGCAAAGTATTCCGCTACCGTGGTCGCCGAAAGCGCCGCCCGGATGCGCATCAGCGGCGACTGATCGGAGGTCGAAACCAGCACGACGGAGCGCTTGCGGCCTTCTTCGCCGAGCGCGTCCTCGAGGAACTCACCCACCTCGCGGCCCCGCTCGCCCACCAGGCCGACCACCGTGAGATCGGCGCCGGTGTTGCGGGTCATCATGCCGATGAGCGTGCTCTTACCGACTCCCGAGCCGCCGAAGATTCCCACCCGCTGGCCGCGTCCTACGGTCAGCAGGGCGTCGAGCACACGAATCCCCGTACCCAAGGGCGTCCGGATCGGCACTCGCTCCAGGGGCATGCGAACCGCGCCGTCCAGGCGAAGAGCGGCGATCGACGCCGGACGCCTTCCGCCGTCGATCGGCTCACCCAGGCCGTCCAGAACCCGGCCTATCAGCGCTGGCCCGACCTCGATCTCCGGAGTGGCGCCCAGCGCTTCGACGGCGTCGCCGTAGCGGATGCCCTCCGGCGAATTGACCGGCATCGACAGCACCGTCGAGCCGCGGAAACCGATCACCTCGGCCAAATGCTCACGGCCATCACGGTCAACGACGGCGCAGCACTCGCCCACCGAGGAATTGGGGCCGGCGGACTCAACCGTCTGCCCTACTGCCTGCAACACCTGACCACGCCAACGCCAGGGCTGTCCGCGCTGCAAGCGGCGGCGATAGGAGTCCAGAGAGTGGAGGGCCGCAGACGGCGCTTCGGCCTCAATCGCCATCGCCCCTATCCTCTTGGGAATTTTTGTCTTCTGGCGGCTGCGCGCCGCGGTCGCCAGGACGCTCGAAAAATCCTCGTTCAATGGCCTTCAACTGCGGCCACAGGCCTAGATCGGCGGAGCCAAGCTCGGTTTCCATCTGGCAATCCCCCAATTCCATGCCCGGCTCGCCGATGACCCTGGGCCGCAGCACCAATCCCGGCATCCGGGCCAAGGTTTCCTGCCACATCGGCAGGTCCTCAGCCGGAACCCGCAGCCGCACCGCGGTCGACGCCGATAGCTGACCCAACGCCACGCGCACTGCGCCGGTGAGCAGCAGCGGGTCGGTCTGGGCCTCGCGGCGGAGGATGCGCGCGGCGATGGCCAGCGCCAGCTTGACCGCCTCCTGCTCCAGTTGATGCAGGTAACTTTCCTGGGCATGGGAAAAACTCTCAAGCAACGCTGCTGCCTGGGTGACAAGCCGCTCGCGCTCGCCCTGAAGCTGCCGCAAGGCCTCTTCGCGGCCCAGCGCGACGCCCATCTCCATTCCCTTGCCGCGTCCGCGCTCTTCCGCCTTGTTGCTTTCCGACGCCAGCAACTGCTGAAAGAGCTGCTGGTTGACAAGATGCTGGCTGGCATCGCGCGCAGGATCGTTGGAAACCGGATCCGCGCCGGAATCGTCCGTTTCCTCTTCCGAGGCGAAGCCCGGTTCGACTCCGTAGGTATAGCGTTGCGTCAGCGCGTCTCGGCTCGCATCGCGATTCAGCGCCCCGGCCCGGTTCGATCCCGGCGTTTCAGACTCCGGAAACAATTCAGGCAATGGATTCCCTGCTCTTGCTGAACCCTGGACCCACGGCGATTCGGCGTAGCGGAAAGCTTCGATCTCCCGCGTCTGTGCCGGCATCGCCGCTGTCCCGTTCCCCATCGCTTCCGCCATCAAACACCCTCCCCCGAAAATTCGCCGGCTGGCTTAGTCAGGCCATCATTTCGTCTCCGGTCTCCATCTTGAGGATCACCTTGCCCTCGGCCTCGAGACGGCGCGCCAGGTTGAGAATCTCCTGTTGCGCCGCGGCCACTTCACGGGAGCGCACCGGGCCCATGATTTCCATGTCTTCCTTGAGCATTTCGACAGCGCGCGAACTCATGGACTTGAAGACCTGCGCCTTCAGCTCTTCGTTGGCCCCGCGCAGGGCCAGCGCCAGCTGCCGCTTGTCCACGCCGGAGACAATCTCGCGAATGGTGGCCGGCGGCACCGTGATCAGGTCTTCGAAGGTGAACATCAGGTTGCGGATGCTCAGCGCCAGCTCCGGCTGACCGTCCTCGATGGCCTCCAGAATCCGCTTGGCCTCCTCGGCGTTGACCCGATTCAGCAAGTCGGCCACGGCTTTGAAGCCGGAGTAGCTCTTGCGCTTGGTGTCGCCCACGTTTTCCAGGCGCCGGTGCAGGATCAGCGCGACTTTCTGGGCCATCTCCGGAGAGAACTGGCGCATCTCGGCCAGTCGCTTGATGGAAACGACCTTGTGTTCCTCGCTCAGGTTATCGAGCACCTGCGAGGCGCGGCGCGGGTCGAGGTGGGCCAGCACCAGGGCGATGGTCTGCGGATGTTCGGAGTCGAGCAACTTGCCAAGCTGCGTGGGGTCGGTCTTCTGTAGCTTGCCGAGATTCCCGTGGCTGGCCTCCTGGGCTCGGCGCACCAGCATCAGCAGATCGTCGGCGCGCTGCTTGCCGAAGGTGTCCTGCAAGAGCCGCGAGGCAAAATCGAGGCCGCCATGCATCATCACATGCTGAGTTTCGAGCAGCTCCCAGAACTCGTCCAGCACCTCGCCGGAGACCTCAGGCGGCACCGAACGCAGGTCGGCTAGTTCTTCGGTGATCCGCTGCACGTCCACTTCAGGCAGGGAGCGCAGGATCTCCTTAGCCACATCCTCGCCCACCGCGATCATCAGGATGGCAGCCTTGCGCACCCCGCTCATCTGCGCAGTCAGCCGCCGCAGAGGCATTCCATCCGGTCCTAGCTCGGCCAACTGCGCACCTCCTCAAGCTTGCTGCCTGCCTCGAAATCGCTCCCTGCCGCTCTGAAACGCAGCTCCCTCAGTCGGAATGAATCCAACTCTGCAGCAATCTCGAACTCTGCGCCGGGTCGCGCTTCAGCGTCTCGGTGACCTGATCGAAGACGCGCTGCACCCGCTGCCTTTCCAACTCGGCCGCGGCCTGCTCGGTGGTCGGCAGCGCGGCCTGCGCCTCGGCTGGAGCGGCCAGCGCGCCAGGCTGGGCTTTGGCCACTACCGGCGCGGGCGGCTTGGCCCGTCCCAGAGCCGGCCGTATCACAAGCAAGATCAATAACACCAAACCCAGCAGAAGCGTGCCATATTTGACCAGGACGGGAGACCGCTCCACCATATCCATTACCTGCTGCAACAGGGAGGGTGCCACGTTGCGATTTTCTTCGAAAGCCAGGTCCTGCACCGTCACCAGATCTCCGCGTCCGGCATCGAAACCAACCGCGGCCTGAGCCAGGGCGGTAAGAGTATGCAGTTCGGCGGTCGTGCGCGGCTGCCAGTTGGCCTGTTGTCCTTTTTGCCCAGCTCCATCGATGCGGTCGTTGACCACCACCGCCGCGGTCAGGCGGCGGATGTGCCCCGGCGCCGCGGTGACATGGCGCACGGTGCGGGAGGCGCCATAGGTTCCGCTCTCCGACTTGGCGCTCTGCGGAGGCGTGGTCTGCTGCGGATAGACCGGCAGCGCCTGGGAGTTGGGAGCATTGCTGGTGGTTCCCGGCACTCCTGCCGGAATCGCCTGCGGTCCGCTGGTCTGCTCGCTGCGCTGCATGGAGAGGGTCACGACCTTGGCAGGATCGTAGGTCTCCTCGGTCACGTCCGTGGAGGTGGGGTCGTAGTCCACGGTCACCGAGGCGCGAACATTGCCGGGCCCGGTGACCGGCTCCAGGGTTTCGATGACCTTGGCTTCGAGCGCCTGCTCCATGCCCAGCCGCATCGCCTCGGCGGTCTTGGGGCCCAGCGGAAGATGGCCGCTGGCGTCGATCAGCGTAACCTCCGCCGGGGAGAGCCCATCGACCGCCGAGGCTACCAGATTGCGGATGGCTTCGTCCTCGCCGTCGGCCAGGGAGCGATGGCGGAGGGTCAACACCACCGCCGCCTTGGCTGGCCTCTCCTGGTCGCGGAAGAGCGAATCGTGGGGCATAACCAGGTGAACCCTGGCCGACTGCACGTCGGCTAGGGTGGCGACCGTATGCTCAAGCTCGCCCTCAAGGGCCCGCTGGTAGTTCACCTGCTCGTCGAACTCCGAGCCCACCCAGTTGGGTTTGTCGAAAAGTTCGAAACCCATGCGCCCGCTGCGCGGTCCGCCTTTGGCGGCTGTCGCCAGACGCGCCTTGTCCAGCTGCCCCACCGGCACCCGGATGGTTGTGCCGTTTGCGGCGAGGTCATAGTTGATCTGGGCTTGGGTCAGCACCTGGGCCATCTGCCGCGAGTCTTCCGGATCGAGTCCCGCGTAGAGGGTACGCCAGTCGGTGCGGGTGGCATACCAGACCATGGCTATCAGCGTCGCTGCCAGGAGCGCCATGCCGATCATCGCCCAACTGCGCTGACGGGGTGGCAACTGGCCCCAATGAGCTGTGCCCTTGTCCCAGTATTCACCCAGAGGGCCAGGTAGATTCAGACCCGGTCCGAAACGTCCGCTCACGGAGCCGGCAGCGGAGCCTTCGGCTGCCAGCACTCCGGGGCCTGCCGCGCCCGGATTGGGAGATGTCTTGTCCAACTGTGCACCGGCTGCCATGGCTCCCCAGAGTTCCGAATCCTATGGTTAGAACTGCATTCCGATCACCTGCTGATACGCGGCCAAGGCCTTGTTGCGCACTGCCAGCACCAGCTCGAATCCCATCCCCGCCTTCTGCGCCGCGATCATGGCCTCGTGGACATCCACTCCCCGGCCGGAGATCAGCCCCTCGATGGACACTTTGGCCTTTTGCTCCAGATGTTGCACCTCGCCTACCGCTTCGGTGAGCAGGTCGGCAAAAGGCGCCGGCGGAGCCGTCGCGCTGTCTGGGACGGGGAACAACCCGCCTCCAACCGCCAAGGAAGCTGGCGCAGTTGAGGACGCTGTTACCGAGGGCGAGTTCAAAGACGCGCCGAAAATCGAGACTGCTGCGGGCGTTACCGGTACCATCGCGTCTCCTCCACGCAGATTACTTTCCCTTGACACAAGCGCGCGGCGAATCTCATTTTGCGAGCTCCAGCGAGGATGCGATCATCGACTTCTCCGCTTGCACCGCGGAGGCATTCAGGCCGTAGGCGCGCGTCGCCCCCATCAGATCCACCATCTCGGTAAGCGGGTTGATATCCGGATACGAGACGTAGCCCTCGGCGTCGGCATCGGGATGGCTGGGGTCGAAGCGTTTCAAGGGCGGCGCGGTATCCTGCACCACTGCGGCTATATGCACTCCGGGAGCCGCGCGGGAGGAGTTGACCAGCGAGCCGGGAAGCGTATTCAGGACTGGGTTCAGCAGTTGCGCCGGCAAATTGCCGGCGGCGGGGCTGGTTCCGGCCTGGGGCGCGGGCAACGAGGCCCCCAACTGGCTGGCAAAGCTTGTATCTCCGCCGCCGGCGGCAAAGACCACATGCTGGCGGTGATAAGGCACGCCGGCCTGCGTCCGCGTGGTCTCGGCATTGGCCATATTGGCCGCCACCACTTCGGCGCGCATGCGCTCGGCCTGCATGGCGTCTCCCGACTGATCGATCATGCCAAAGAGATTCACGGTTGTTTCTCCTGTCCCCTGTTCCTCGATCTAGGATCCTTGCCCTATTTGGAGTCGGCGTGGATGGCGCTCATCAAGCCCGAATACTGGCCTTTCAGCAGGGCCACGCCGGTCTTGAACTTCAGCTGCGCCTCGGCCAGGTTCAGGCTCTCGCGATCCATGGAGACGTCGTTCCCGTCCGGCCTGACAATCAGGCCGTCCACTTCAAAAATCCGGGGCCCAATCCCCCCGGCATCGCCGTCTGCAGCCATCACGCGCCGCATCTCGGCTTCGAAATCCATCCCCACGGCGCGATAGCCCGGTGTATCGATGTTGGCCATGTTGGCCGAGGTCAACTGGATCTGACGCGTATTCAAATCCAGGTAGCGGGCGATCTCACTGCTCAAACTTGACGTAAGCTCCATGCGGCCACCTCCTCTTTGACTTCCAGGTTTCCGGCCCGGATGCCAGGGCTGACACCCCGGCTGCAGCATTCGTAGGGCCAGATGAAGCTGACCGACCCTTGAGATCTTTAATCCCCAATTCAGAAAAACGTCCACAGCCCCAGGTCAGTTCATAAGAGAGAGGCCAAAGTCGATCTCCGATGCCGAGATCACCGGCTCGTCTCCGGCCAGAATGGACGCCCGCTCGAGCACATGCTCCAGTTCCCGGACATTGCCCGGCCAGCCGTGACTGGAGAGCCGGGCCATGGCTGCTGAGTCGATGCGCTTGACCGGAGACTTACGTCCTAGCTGTTCCAGGAAATGACTCACCAGTTTGGGCAGGTCCTCCATATGATCGAGCAGTGCCGGAGTCCGAATCAGAAAGACCGCCAGCCGGTAGTAGAGGTCGGCCCGAAAATGCCCGTTCTGCGCGTTCTCGGCCAGCGGCTGGTGCGTGGCAGCCACAATCCGCACATCAACCTTGACGGTCTCGTTATCTCCGATGCGCTGCAGTTCTCCGCTCTCGAAGAAACGCAGGAGCTTGGATTGCAACGCCAGCGGCATCTCCCCAATCTCATCCAGAAACAGCGTTCCGCCATCGGCGGACTCGATGCGGCCGGTACGACCCTGCACCGCTCCGGTGAAGGCGCCACGGGTATGGCCAAAAAGCTCTGCCTCAAGCAATGCTTCAGGGATTGCAGCGCAATTGATGGCAACAAAAGGCTTGCGGCTGCGCGAGGAGAGCCGGTGCAGGGCCTCGGCCACCAATTCCTTGCCCGATCCCGTAGGGCCCTCGATCAGCACAGAAGTCGACTTTGCGGCCACCAGCCGGACGCGGCGGCTGACTTCGAGCATCGCGGGGCTGGAGCCAACCAGTTCCGGGATCCGCTCCACACCCAGGCTCTCCTTACGGGGAAAGGAATGAGCGGATAGCACGCCATCGGGCTCGTCCTCTGTCTCGACATCCCGGATCGGTCCAATCCGGGATGAAACCGTGTCCAGGGGAGCGTATCGTTGCACCGGCTGGACAGCGGACGAAGGCACCGGCGATTTGCTCCGCAAGAGCAATCCTCCAGTCGAGACCGGCCGGGGTAAAGGCGGTAACTGCCTCGGGTCTGCGCTCGTCTCCAGTTCTGGGGCAGCCTGCCAGGCCGCCGTATCTCCCTCCTGGCTGCGGCGCAGCGCGTGGAGCAGCTCCTGATGATAGGGACTGCGAATGCTTTCGGCGACGGTCGCGCCATCGGTCATCACCAGATCCACCTGGGGGTGCTCCTGGTGAAAATCCTTCAGAAATTCCGCGACTTCGAGGTCCGGCAGCCAGGGGTCGATCAGCAACGCTTCGAGCTGGGTCACGGCTTGCGACGCCACCCAGGCTTCCGCGCCTCCCGGCGCCTCCAGAACCTGCCAGCGCAACCCGGTCAGGGACTGGCGCAGACGCTCGCGCAAGCTGGCGTCCGGGCTGGCCACCAGAACGGTTCTTGACCGCACCCGGGACGAGCTCAGATGGGCGTTCGATTGGACGATCGGCGCGACAAAAGCAGCGGGAACAGGCGGCATGAAACTTCTCCTCTCGACAGCGTTAGGGGCCTGACAAAATACGAGGAAGCTGGAACGCATCTGGATTGCATCCAGCGCAAGCATCAAGTCGGCTCCGAAATCCCCAGGGGTAAAGAATGGGTGACAGCGCCAGATGCCGGTGGTCCGGCCAGACCGGCTTGTCCTGAGGTCAGCAGCGGCACCGGCAGATGCATCTCCGCTTCAGACGGAATCAGATAGCCCTGGCCGCGTACGGTACGCAGTAGAAAGCCAGGAGGAGGGTCCTTGAGCTTGCGCCGCAGGTAGTTCACATACACGTCGACGATATTGGTGGTCTGCGCCGGCTCCATATTCCAAACCGCATCCAGCAGGTCCACCCTGGAGATGCACTGGCCGCGATTGAGCATTAAATGCTCCAGGAGCGCAAACTCCTTGTTGGTCAGGGAGATCGGTTCCCCGGCCCGCCGCGCGGTATGGTCCAGCCGGTCGACTTCCAGATCGCCAGCGCGCAGGGTAAGTCTCGCTTCGCGCTTGCGCCGCAGCAGAGCCCGGCAGCGGGCGCGCAGTTCATGCAGGCTGAAGGGCTTGACCATCAGGTCGTCAGCACCCAGGTCCAGGCAGCGGATGCGGATTTTAACCTCCTGCCGGCCGGTGAGGACCAGTACCGGCAGTTGTGGATCCAGGGCGCGCATCTCCACCAGAACCTGTTCGCCGTCCAGGACAGGCAAGTTCAAGTCTAGGATGGTCAGATCGGGCATTTCATTGCGGAAGGCTTCCAGGGCTTCGGCGCCATCGCAGGCGGCGCGCACGCGATGGCCATCCGCTTCCATGCCCCTGGTCAGGAACATGACCAGCGCCCGGTCGTCTTCGGCTAGTAGAATCCTCATGAATTCGCACCCCTGTCTCGGGCTGTTGCTAGGCGTACGCCGTTTGCTGAAAGGCGCAAACGCATGCCACCCCTCCACACTCCGCGAAGAGAGCAACAGCCTCAAGAGAAATCCATGAGGAAAATCTATAGGCTTCCGAGATTGGGAGAAATTCAAAAGCATTCCCAAAAACGCGTCTTTCCCGGACACTTGTGAGCGGGAACCAATGGGGATCGTCCCATTCCACGCAATTCTTCCCCTCGGATGAGTCAAGAGAAGGTACAGCGAAAATAGTTCTGGCAATTTCGCTTTTCATTCGCTAGAATGCGCGCATGGCTGTTACACGCAGGCAAAAAGAGGTTCTCGACTTCCTGGAGTCGTTCGTCACCCGGAACGGCTACTCGCCTTCCTTTGAAGAGATCGCCCGGGGACTGAACCTGAAGTCGCTGGCCACGGTCCACAAGCACATCACCAACCTCGAAAAGAAGGGGCTGCTGGACCGGGTGCACAACCGCAGCCGCTCGATCGACGTTGTCCCTGCCGGCACGCGTACCCGCACCAGCGAACGGCTCCCCCTGATGGGCAGGATCGCCGCCGGACTGCCCGTCGAAGCAGCCGAAAACGCCGAGAGCATCTCGCTGCACGATGTGGTCGGAAACAAGGATGTCTTCGCGCTGGAGGTTCGCGGCGACTCCATGCGCGACGAACACATCATCAGTGGGGATTTCGTGCTGGTGGAGCGAACGCGGACGGCGCGGCAGGGCGATATCGTAGTTGCGCTGGTGCGCGGCTCGGAAACTACGTTGAAACGGTTTTACCTGGAAGGCAGCCAGGTGCGCCTGCAGCCGGCCAATCTGGAGATGGAACCGATCTTCATTCCTGCGGCGCAGGTCGCGATTCAGGGCCGAGTACTAGGTGTACTGCGCCGCTATCGATAAGACAAGACAGTCTCAGAGACACGAAAGCGGCCGGAATGTGCTCCCGGCCGCCGGTCTTATCTTTTAGCTCACGCTGGCTGCGGATACGCTCGCTGGGCTTGCGCTGGCCGCGCTCAACGCCAGAACGCGATTGACCTTCTCTTCGATCACTTCGCGTGGCACATACCCGACAATCTGGTCGGCAACCTTGCCGCCTTTGAAGATCAGCAGCGCTGGAATCCCACGGATTCCGTAGCGCGACGGAGTGGCGCCATTCTTGTCCACATCAACCTTGGCAACCTTGAGTTTGCCGGCATAGGCTGTCGCCAGATCGTCGACGAACGGGGCGATCGCCTTGCAGGGGCCGCACCAAGCCGCCCAAAAATCAACCAGTACAGGTTGCTCCGATTGCAGAACTTCCTGATCGAAGGTTGCGTCACTTACTTCTAAAATTGCGTTTCCGGCCATTTTTCTCCTCGCGGTTACGACTCTCAAACTTGCAGCACACAGTCAGTTTAACCGCACTTGCCACTCCATAAGATGCAAATGATTGCCGAAAGTCGCAACTGGAGCCCCAGCCGTAACGGCAAAGGACATCGCCGTTCTGAATGGAAAGCAAACAAAAGCGCCCGGATTCCATCAAGGAATCACGGGCGCTAGAGCAGCCCTCCCCCAGAACTGCCCACAGGCTGAATCTAGGTTTTCTTACCCCTAAATGCAAGAAATCTTAGGTAATACCCAAAGTAATCACCAAAGGGGGAGTTGGACTGACCAAAGCGGGTTCGAAGTATGCACTAAAATTCATGCACATCAGTTCCTAAGTACGCGCCATTAGAAGCTTTTCAGCGGTGTTGACTCAGGCGGTTCGTTGCCGCCGCGAGATTCGAAGCGGACGGTGAGAATTTCTGCTTCTACCTGGCCTCCGAGCGCTTCCTGAACGGTTACCTTTGTGACGGTTTCCGCCTCTTCACCGGACAGAATCAGCAGCACCGACGGCCCTGCGCCGCTTAATGCCACGCCTAGAATGCCGTGCTCTCCGGCCAGCGGCA
>Ga0302326_10003766_pt1 | contig 35558 bp, 38 predicted proteins | sample Palsa_T0_3_FD_202264 | JGI IMG/M metagenome (GOLD analysis project Ga0302326, IMG submission 202264) | Peat permafrost microbial communities from Stordalen Mire near Abisko, Sweden - Palsa_T0_3 | ecosystem: Environmental > Terrestrial > Soil > Palsa > Peat permafrost | place: Sweden: Abisko...
TTCGCCACGGCGCGGGACCTTCTCTCCATCGCCGAGGCTGGTTCGCCGAGCGACTTTCAGCAAGCACGCATCGAGCTCATGGGGGCTGAGCTCGCGTTCCTCACCGATCACGGCAGTGAGGCCCCGCCCATATTGTTGAAGGCCGCCCGCCGGCTCGAGCCGATCGACCCAGAGCTGTCGCGCAGGACCTACCTGCAGGCCCTGACGGCGGGCTACTTTGCCGGTCGCCTCGCCCACGGCGGGGGTGCGTTGGAGGTGGCACATGCCGCCGCGGCCGGCCCGTCGGCTTCACAACCCCTGCGCGCACCCGAGCTTCTTCTGGATGGCCTGGTAGCCCACTACATCAAAGGGTATGCGGCCGGATTGCCGACACTTCGCGAGGCACTGCGCGCGTTCGGCGCCGGCATGTCGGTAGACGAAGCGCTGCCCTTACACTCGGTGGCCGGCATCGTGGCCCGTTACACATGGGATGACCAGAGCTGGCAGGTGCTCACGGAGCGTCATGTCCAGCTTGCTCGAAGTGTGGGGGCACTCAGTGAGTTGCCCGTCGCGCTCAATGCGCGCGCATTCATGCTGTTGTTTGCTGGTGAGCTCGCCGCTGCGGGCTCGCTAATCGAGCAGCGGCGGGTTTTAGAGGCGACGGGCATCAATCGCTTTCCTTACTCGGCCCTTGCTCTGGCGGCGTTCGCCGGTAAACAAGCCGAAGCGGCAACCCTGGTAGAAGCGATCGACCGGCACCTCAGCCTTGGAGGTGACGGCGTCGGTATCACCATCGTCGAGTGGGCGAGCGCGCTACTGAACAACGGCATCGGTAACTACAACGCGGCGGTGGAAGCCGCGCAGCGCTCCACCGAATATCTAGGGGAATGGATCACGCCGCCCTGGCCAGCAGTCGAGCTCATTGAGGCGGCCGCGCGCATCGGATGCGCCGAGATCGCCGCCGATGCCCTCCGCCGGCTGGCTGAGACCACCACCGTCAGCGGCACGGACTGGGCGCTCGGCATCGAAGCTCGTTCACGCGCGCTGCTGAGCGAGGGTGACGCCGCGGAGCGCTGTTACCGCGAGTCCATCGAGCGGCTTGGCCGTACCCGTATCCGCGCCGACCTTGCCCGCGCGCACCTGCTGTATGGAGAGTGGCTGCGCCGACAGCGCCGCCGGATCGACGCGCGGGCACAGCTTCACATCGCCCACGACATGCTCGAGACAATGGGGATGGAAGCCTTCGCTGAGCGGGCCAGGCGTGAGCTAAAAGCGACTGGCGAAACCGCCCGCAAGCGCATGGTCACGCCCGGTGGAGAGCAGCTCACGGCGCAGGAGGCGCAAATCGCGGGGCTGGCCCGCGACGGTCTATCGAATGCGGAGATCGGCTCCCGTCTATTCATCAGCTCGCATACAGTCCAATACCACCTGCGCAAGGTCTATCCCAAGCTGGGCATCAGCTCCCGCAGCCAGCTAGACCGCGTCCTACCAGAAGGACCGGGCGCCGACGCCATCTAGTCAGTGGGGCGTGGCGTCCATCAACCCATCGGGGTTTGTGGCGCGCGGTGACGTGATTTCCAGATGCGGGCGCGTCTTGATTGTTGCGAAGCGATGCCGTTGCGACGGTAGGGTTGTGCCACTTCCGGTGCAGGTGATGCGGACTTCACAGTGTGAGGCGGCGCGATGGAGTTGGTTGGCCGTCATCGCGAGTGTGCGGTGCTCGACCGGCTGATCGAGGCTGTTCGTACTGGTGAGAGCCGCGCATTAGTGGTGTCTGGCGAGGCAGGCGTGGGCAAGACCGCCTTGCTCGACTATCTGGCCGGGCGGGCTTCGGGATGTCGCCTAGTCCGCGTCGCGGGTGTTCAGTCCGAGATGGAGCTGCCGTTTGCCGCATTGCATCAGTTGTGCGCGCTAATGCTCGAGGATCTCCCGGGTATACCGGCACCGCAGCGTGCCGCCCTGGACGTTACCTTCGGCATGAGTTCGGGGCCGGCGCCGGACCGGTTTCTGGTCGGGTTAGCGGCGCTGAGCCTGTTGTCCGAGATTGCCGAGCGGCAGCCGCTTGTCTGTTTGATCGATGACGAGCAGTGGCTCGATCGCGCATCGGCCCAAGTGCTCGCGTTCGCCGCTCGCCGCTTGGGTGCGGAATCGGTGGGGTTGGTGTTCGCGGCCCGGGTGCCCAGCAGCGATATCGCCGGATTGCCCGACCTTGTTGTGGAGCCCCTAGGGGACACCGATGCCCGAGCGCTCCTCGATGTCGCGCTGACCGCGCCATTGGACGCTGGGGTCCGCGAGCAGATCCTTGCCGAGACTCGGGGCAACCCGCTGGCATTGTTGGAGCTGCCGCGGGGATTGACTGCGCAGGAGCTCGCCGGCGGATTTGGGCTTCCCACCGCGGCGCTGATACCTGGCGGCATGCAAGAGAATTTCCGCCGCCGGGTCGAGGTTCTCCCCGACCAGACCCGGCGCCTGCTGCTGATCGCGGCGGCCGAGCCGCTGGGCGATCCCGCGTTGGTGTGGGGGGCTGCGGCGCGCCTGGGAATCCTCGCCGACGCGGCCGTGCCGGCGACCGAGGCGGGCCTAGTCGAGTTCGGCACACGAGTGCGGTTTCGCCATCCTCTCGTGCGATCGGCGGTCTACGGGGCGGCGTGCCCGCAACAACGACAAGAAATGCATGCGGCGCTGGCCGAGGCCACCGATCCACTTCATGATCCCGACCGACGTGCCTGGCATCGGGCGAGTGCCGCACCTGGACCCGATGAGGAGGTGGCCGCGGAATTAGTGCGGTCGGCGGGCCGTGCGCAAGCGCGTGGCGGCATGGCCGCCGCGGCGGCATTCCTCGAGCGCGCCACGACATTGACGCTCGATCCCGCTCGCCGCACCGAACGTGCGCTGGAAGCGGCGTCAGCCAAAATCAGGGCGGGCGCGTTCGGCGAGGCGCGGCGCTTGCTGGCTATCGCCGAGGCTGGGCCGCTGAGCGACTTTCAACAAGCCCGCATCGACATGATGGGGGCTGAGCTCGCGTTCCTGACGAATCGGGGCAGCGAGGCCCCGCCGCTCCTACTGAAGGCCGCCCGCCGGCTCGAGCCGATCGACCCAGAGCTGTCGCGCGCGACCTACCTACAGGCACTGTCCGCGGCCTACTTTGCCGGACGCCTGGGCCTCGGCGGGGGCGTGCTGGAAGTAGCACGGGCAGCAGCCGCGGCGCCGCCGGTGCACTCTCCCCGCGCACCAGATCTTCTGCTGGATGGTCTGGTAGCGCATCACATCAACGGATACGCGGCTGGGTTGCCGACCCTTCGCAAGGCACTTCATGCCTTTGGCGCCGACCTGTCGATAGACGAGGAGCTGCGCTGGCACTGGGTAGCCGGCATCGTGGCGCGTCACTTATGGGATGACGATAACTGGCAGGTGCTTTCCACCCGACATGTCGAGCTTGCCCGCGAGGTCGGGGCGCTCGGCGAACTGCCCGTGGCCCTGAACTCGCGGGCATTCATGCTGCTGTTTGCTGGCGAGCTCTCGGCCGCAGCCTCGCTGATCCAAGAACTGCGGCCGGCGATTGAAGTGACCGGCAGCAACCTCGCTCCGTACGCTGAACTTGGCCTGGCCGCTTTCGCGGGTAGAGAAGCCGAGGCAGCGGCTGTGATCGACACCACCATTAGGGACGTCAGCGTTCGAGGCGAAGGCATCGGGATAACCGTCGCGGAGTGGGCGAGCGCGTTACTGAACAATGGGCTTGGCAACTACCAAGAGGCGCTGACAGCAGCCGAGGGTGCCACTCAATACCTGGGGGAAATGGTTGCACCGGACTGGGCGATGGTCGAGCTCATCGAAGCCGCCGTCCGTAGCGAACGCAGCGACATCGCCGCCGATGCGCTGCGCCGGTTAGCCGTGATCACGACCGCCAGCGGCACGGACTGGGCGCTCGGCATTGAGGCTCGTTCGCGTGCGCTGCTGAGTGAGGGCGAGACCGCCGAGTATTGGTACTGCGCATCGATCGAGCGGCTTGGCCGTACCCGCATCCGCGCCGACCTTGCCCGCGCGCACCTGCTGTACGGCGAGTGGCTAAGAAGGGAGCGTCGCCGCATCGATGCGCGCGGGCAGCTTCGCGTCGCTCTGGCGATGTTGGAGGCGATGGGCATGGATGCCTTCGCCGCGCGGGCCCGCCGCGAGCTGGAGGCCACCGGTGAAACAGCCCGCAAACGGTCCGCGGCCCCGGGGGGACCGCAGCTCACCGCCCAGGAGGCCCAGATCGCGCGGATGGCCCGCGAGGGCCTGTCGAACACGGAGATCGCCGCCCGCTTGTTCATCAGCACGCACACGGTTCACTACCACTTGCGCAAAATCTTCACCAAATACGGCATCAGCTCGCGCACTCAGCTCGACCGCGTCCTACCCGACTGAACCACAGCCGACGCCGTCTAGTCATTGGGACCTCGACAAACGTCGAGACACCCACGCCGGTTGACAGCGGAGCAATCGAATTGCACTACCCAGGGGGGGATGCGAACGCGGCCTTACACAGCTGACTATGGCGCTGACATCTCAACGTCGCGGTGCCCCAAAACCGCGACCAGAGTCGAGTTTCGTTACAGGCGATCGAACAGCTAAGGGTGGTGATTCATGAGCGAAGCCATCAATGAACTCGAAGTCGTCGCAGACCCCCCCGACGGGCAGCTCCCCGAGTCCGTCGACAAAGTCATGCTCTACGCCGAGTATCGCCGCATCACCGCAGATCAGGCAGCCTTGCGTCGCCTGGCCATGCTAGTGGCACAGGGGGCGGAACCAGCGGAGGTGTTCGAAGCGGTCGTCAACGAAATGCGCCTCTGTGCGTCCGCGGATACCGCCGGGTTATGGCGCTACGAGTCAAACAACGAAATGACGAAGCTGGCCGCGGCTGAACATCCGAGACTGCACCTAGCGAAGTGGCCCGTGGGTACCCGAAGCCCAGTCGACGGCGCCACCCTGGCGGGGATAGTGCAGCGCACGGGGCGGCCCGCCAGGATGGACAGCTACCAGAACAGCACCGGGTCACTCGCAGCGCGGATACGAGACGCCGGCGTACACACGGCGGTCGGGGTGCCCGTCGTCGTCGATGGACGCGTGTGGGGTCTGGCGGCCGTGGGTTCGGTTGACCCCGAGCCCATGCAGGCCGATACCGAAGCCCGCATCAGCGCATTCGCCGAGCTGATCGGCACAGTCGTGGTGGCCGGACATCGCGACGAGCAGAAACGCCAGCTACTGACTGAGGCGTCGCAACGGTCGAATCGGCTCGATGGTTTGGTTGTGGGAGGCGGTTTCGATAACTGGAGTCTGCGGGACATCGCGGGCTTCCTTCGGCTACCGACCAACGGTCCGTTTGTGGTCATCGCCGCACTGGTTCCGGTCGCGGGCGACGAGCCGCTTCGCGACATCGAATCCAAGCTTCGCAGCCTTAACATTTCGTCGGCATGGAGTCTGCTTCCTGATTTGCAGGTCGGGGTTGCGCGCGTCACGTCCGACGAAAAACTCGACGCGACAGTTGCCCTGATGTCGCGGATGACAACGGCGCGAGTGGGCGTCAGCGCGCCTTTCGAGGATTTACGTGAGACACCGACGGCCCTGCATGTAGCACGAATGATGTTGCGAGGCAGGGGCGACTCCGGATCCTCCGTTGCCGTGTACGACGGCTCCGTCCTGGCCGCCGCCGTAGTCAGCGCACCGGAGGCGATGATCAGAACGGTCGGCCCTGTGTTGGACGGGTTTAGCGACCTTTCCGACGAGGAACGCGAGATGCTATTTGAAACGTTTCGGGTGTGGCAGGACAACAATGCGTGCGTACGCGATGCAGCTGACGCACTCTTTTGTCACCCCAACACGGTCCGATACCGGTTGCGCAAAATCGAGGCACGTAGCGGCCGATCCCTTTCGCGGCCAAAGGATGTCGTCGAACTGTACCTAGCCTTCGAAGTACACCGCCGCTTTATGTAGCCGACACTCGTTGAGCTCGTTGATGAGTGGAGTACCGCCACACTAACGATGCTCCTTCAAGAAATGTCGCCATAGGCGATGCCGGTCAGGTTTCCCTGAGCGACCAGCAGCACCTTCGGGTCCGATCCATCGAGCTTGGCCGAGAAGACATTGCCCCCAAAGTCGGTGATAAACATTCGGCCGCCCTTCCGATCCAGGGCGATACCGATTCCTTCCATCAAGTGCGTGAAGATGATCTCAGGATCGGGGCGGTCCCTCACAGCCGAATTCATCGGTGCGCGATTCACCGTATTGCCGCGCGGCGGATCACCCCGGTCGGTCCAATACATCATGCGATTCTCGAGATCGAGCTCGAGATCGATCGGCTCGGGCAGCCCATCGTAAAGAAGTTCGATGTCTGTTCGATTACCCGCCGTCTGGCCCGCGGGAATTTCGATGCCGGCGCGGAGCAGACGGCCCTTACCGGCGTTGTCGGGACCTTTTTGTGTCCAGTAGACCCGGTCGCCATCGACATCGATGGCCACGCCCACACACCACTTCTCAGCATCCGGCCCCGGTCGCGGGTCACCCTGCCCGGTGTCCACGAGGGTCTCGATGTCCGAGCCGTCGAGATTGGCGCGCATAAGGCGCATCCCCTCGCGGTCACACCAATAGAGCTTTCTACTGGTCTTTTCGAGCTGCAACTGCTTGGGAGTGAACGTGCCGCCTTCGGGAACGATCGTCCTGCGATTCTGCCCATCCAGGTCAGCTCGCTCGATGGAACCGTCGTCCGCTGCGGGATGCCCCATGTTGGTCCAATAAATGTGTCCAGCCGTGACATCGACCGCGATGCCATCGGGATATCTGCACTCAGTGACGATGACGGTGCGATCCGAGCCGTCCGGATTCAGCGAAATGACACGGTCACTGCTGAGTTCCAAGAGAAACAGTCGGCTGACTGCGGTTTGATCGCCGGACACATGTTGCCGATCCGAGATTCGTGAACTGACCATATGTCTTTACTCCAGGTACTCAAGTTTGGATCCGAACCGGATACCGGATTCACCGCTGTGCGAGGTAATTCCATCGTTGAGCAAGCCGACGACCCAGTCGATGTGTTTGTTGACAGGGATCGGCAGCAAGCCTTTGTCCGCGGCGACAGTCGCCTGCGCTACCGCGACATCAGCTCCCGCAAGGCGGTGTTCGGGCCACGAATATATCGCTTGAATGCTATATAGCACAAGCGTAGTATCGACTTGTGATCGACCTTGCTGGTGTGCGTCGTTCCGCTGGTATGACCCAGGTGCAACTCGCAGCCGCGCTCAAGACCAGCCAAGGCCAGATCAGCCGATTTGAGCGTCAATCCGACATCCATTTGTCCACGCTGACTGCGTATCTCACCGCGCTGAACGTAACCGCACGGATAGTCGTGGAGGCGGGGGAGCAGACCCTGACATACGACCTCACTGCAGGGAGGGAAGTGCGATGAGCACCCAAACCGAGACTACGCAGAAGAACCACCGTCGAGCTGTCCGCTTCTTCTGGGCCTTGCTGATTGGGGCCACCCTGGTCAGTCTTGTCGGCAACATCACACATGCGGTGCTGCCGTACATCCCACTCGTAGTCATCCAGGTCGGTGCCGCAGCCGTGCCTCCCGTTGCTCTCCTGGCTGCTGTGCACGGCATCGCCCTCGCGGTTCGTGCGGGAGCCTCGGGCAGGGTCTACTGCTGGGCGGTCAGCGCCGTAGCAGCCATCGGCGTAGGCGCGTTCGCCATGAGCTTCTTGGCACTGCGAGATCTGATGCAAGCCATTGGATACAGCTCTGCAACGGCGTGGATCTTCCCTGCAATCGTCGACACCACAGTTGCCGTCAGCACCTTGATGCTTGTCGCCCTGGGGGACAAGCCATTACGCCGCGCCCGCACTGCGACCGTGCCGGCCGGTGTGCAAACCCACCCAGTACAAGGGCTCGCGCAGACGCCGGCGCGGAACGCGAAAGCCCAGTTAAAAGGGTCTGTGCAGACCATTTCACGACCAGAGAAGTCTGCATCGGCACAGCTCAGGACAGCACCCACAGCGCAGGACTCGGCACAAATCGAGGAGGTGCAGGTCGATGCAGACCTTGCATCGGATCTGATTGCATCCGGCATGACGACACAGCCTGTCGAGACTGTGATTGCGGTGCTGGCCGCAAGCCGTGACGGTGCATCGATCAACGCTGCCGCTAAAGCATCGGGGATCAACTACCGAACTGCGCAGCGGATCGTGGGGGCTGCGACCCGACGTGTACAGCTGAAGTTCGAGGCGGTCGGCTGACGGGTCAGCCACCGCAAATCCGTGGTTGTGGCAGCGATTTGCGATCTCCCGTAGCTCGATCTCGCTGTTATCGATGGGCGGGCCAGGCGTCGTCGAGCACGTCAGCACTCCGGCGCGAATGGCTCCGGTAGACGATGGCTTCTGAGAGCATTACGCGATGGCTGGAAAGAGTGGGTGCCGCCGCCAGTGAGCCTGCCGACATTGCTGCCCGGACCTGATGGATATGGAGTGCTACCGCCAGGACGGTGGACGTGCTCGAGAGCTGAGTTCGAGGTTTTATTTCTGAAAGCTGGTGGCGTAACACGGGCGCCCCTTTTTGCCGACCTGGATATTTATGCTGAGCAGCAAGCGCGGCACGGGCTCGTTGTCACCTCCTATTGGATTGGCGGTAGCGTCGTGAGCAACAAGCCTCGCCCAGGCGACATCGATTTCACCGCGGTTATCGATGGCTCGGCCTCCACGCCAGATGCTTCTCACCAGGATTGGCTGAATCCTGGACCAAGGTGGAAACACCACGCCCACCCGGACATAGGCAAGTTTTTGCGCGTCGACGGCTATGCGATCGTAAAAGTGCCCGACACTCACCCGTTGCTTGCGGATTACTATGGACTTCGCGGCGAGTGGGACGATTGGTGGCAGCGAAGTCGAGCCACGGGCGCGGCGTTGACCAAGGGCTATGTAGAGGTGGTGGATTGGTGATGAGTGGCACCACCGGCTTCAGGAACGGTGTTTTGTTGAGCGAATTGGCTGGCGATGCGCGAAACCTGGCTGAGCGCCTTGCTTCTCAGGATGACTGGATGAGCCAGGCCAACGCGGAGTCCGCACTGGCGCTTAGCAAGTTAGCGAAAGATGCAGAAGCTGGGGCTTTCGCGGTAGAAGAGCTAACTGCCCCGCTTTTCGCTGCACTCGGCGCGGCCGACCTGGCCCTGGCCACGGTCAACGACCTGCTCGGCGAGCTGCGTGAACGCGCCGAGGAGACTCGCACCGACACCCGCAGCCGGGTCGAGGAGAGCCGTGCTCGCCTGACCAAGCTGCAGGAGGACCTGCCCGAGCAGCTGCGCGACCTGCGCGACCGTTTCACCGCCGACGAGCTGCGTAGCGCCGCTGAGGGCTACGTCGAGGCCGCGACCTCGCGCTACAACGAGCTGGTCGAGCGCGGCGAGGCCGCCCTGGAGCGCCTGCGCAGCCAGTCCGGTCTGGACGACGTGTCGGAGCGTGCCGAGGGCTACGTCGACCAGGCGGTCGAGCTGACCCAAGAGGCTCTGGGCACCGTGGCTTCGCAGACCCGCGCGGTCGGCGAGCGTGCCGCCAAGCTGGTCGGCATCGAGCTGCCCAAGAAGACCGACGCGGTCGCCAAGAAGGCCCCGGCCAAGAAGGCTAGGGCGAAGAAGACTCCTGCAAAAAAGGCGCCAGCAATGAAGGTCAACCGAAAGTAATTTCGTGCTGAGCTTCCGCACTCTGCAAGATCTGCTAACTCAGATGGGCACACCGACTGCCTGGGCGTGGCCGTTTCCTGCAGTCATAGATACAGCGGTCGGTGTCAGCACCATGATGCTGGTTGCGCTCGGAGACAAACCTGCACGGCGTGTACCTCGTCTCGGTGCCGAATCTGCACCCGTTAAAAAGCGGCGCAAACTCCTCCGCGAAGTGCAAAATCGAAGGTCAACCCAAGTGCAGCGAGTGCTGCGCGGGCGCAGGGGACGCGTGTCGTACCGACGCCAGCCTTCGCATCTGCACCGGTGGTCGCGGTACTTAAGGCACAAGGCAATGGCGCGTCGATCAACGCTGCCGCCAAGGCGTCAGGGATTAACTACAGGACTGCCCAGCGCATAGTGGAGGCCACCAAAGTATCGGCGCCGCGCGATCTCGCCCCTACAGGCTGAGGCCGACTTTCGCGATGAAGGTGCGGAATTTAGATGGGGTAAGTCGTGTCAGCGGCGTAAGGCAACCCATCACCGCCGGCGGTGTTCGTTACTACGGCGTTGGGCGACGCGATCTCTGCCCTTGCGGCTCAAGACGTCACGCGCATAACTGTCACCTAGCAAGCGATCTCACGTGGGTTGCCGCTTCTCCACCGCCGCTTCTGACTGGCGAGAGGACCGAATACTCCAACCCCCAGTGCTACGCACGTTGCACCGCTGACTGTTCGGAAGACATGACGCGAGAACACTGGATGGGGAAAGAAGTGCTCAAGCTGATCCGCGATGAGGACTCAGTTATCGAGATCGGCAACGCGGCATGGTTGCCCGGCGCTGCAGATTCGCTACCGGTGGGCATAAATTCGCTCGCGTCATGGATTCTATGCCGCAGACACAATCATGCGTTGAGCAGATTGGATGCGGTGGGGACCCGGTTCTATCAACTCTTTCGCGACGACCAGCGAGACCTCTCCTATCACGAAGGGAGTGGTCCTTTCGCCAATACTTTGACCCTCGCGAACGGTGCCGATTTCGAGCGATGGATGCTCAAGGTGCTGTGGGGTGCAATCGAAGCCGGCACAATCCGGATACACGGCGAGAAGGCTTACAGGTTCCGTCTCGGAGTGACACGGGAACAGCTCGCCGAGATACTTTGGCGGGGCGCGCCATGGCCCCGATCGTGGGGCCTCTACGCGTTGATAGAGCCCCACGACCCAATGCGTTCAAATAAGTTCAACTCGGTCACCCTACGGTGGGCATTGGCTGGCTCGGAAATCCTCGCTGGGTTCATGCGATTTGGCCACATCGAGTTGTGCATCTCGTTTGAAACGCCTCCGGTTCCCGCCATCTTCCGTCCGGGCGGTCTAGTCCTTCGACGCGCTGGGTTCGAAAATTGGAAGCTATTCGGCCTGGCTTGGCCCGAGGAGGGCCACGGACCCCTTGTTGCGGAAAGCCAGGTCGGGCCAGACGGTGACGTCCATCAACCGCCCTTTAGTTAACGGACTTATTCGTCACCGCGGGCATGGCATATCGCAGCATCACTGCCGACGCAGGTGCTGCTGCCGTGCTGGGTGCTATGCCGAGCAGCACTACGGATTGCCCCTCACCACCGCAGGTGGGTCCTAACCGCCGGCGGCGGTTGTATTGATGATTCGATGACCGGTTTCGCCGCCGCCCTCGGGGCGGCGCTCGACGGGGCGCCGCACATGGCGCGGCATTTCAAGAAGCTGAAGAACGCCGACGCCGACGAGCGTCACCTGTTCATCCCGCTTCACGGAACCGCCCTGCCGTTCAGCATCTTCACGGTTCTTCAGTTCGATGACCCGCTGCCGCGTGAGCCACCGCCGATCCCGGACTACATCACGCACCTTTGGTTGGCGCCGGACTCGTCGAAGCGGGTGCTGATCTGGACCCAGCCCGATGGCTGGCGCAACTTCTTCCCCTACGACTGACCCCGCCTCAGCAGGTCGGCGGTCAGACGTTGCCTGTTACGGGGTCGACCACGGGGAACACCTCAACGCTCGCGTTCCGCTGCACCCTTTCTACCTTCGCCTGCACATCGGGAGGGAGCGGCTCGCACACGATTTCGAGCCCAGGAGCCACCTTGCCTTCGAGCTTTTTACAGAGGATCTGGTGAAACTCGGGAGTGGTCAGCATGAGCATTCGCCGCGGAGCTTCAACCAGGGAGAGGAAGTAAAGCTCAGCGATCGAGTCCGTGATCTTCCCGGAAGGTACATTTCCGCGAGCCGTCAGACCCGACGCAGACTTGATCGACGCGACGATGGAACCATCGACTGCGACGGCATCGAATTCATGCCGACCGCCGGTGGTCAACGGTAGAAACTGCTTCTCAAAACTCAGGCCGTGCCGCTCGGACAGCGCCTGCCGAACGTGGTTCTCAACCATGGTTGTGAGGATTCGAGTGTTAGCCACCCACACAGTCTGATGCCAGGTGACCGCCTACCCGGCGCCAATAGGGGAACCCGTTGCCGGCGGCGCTCGGGTCCCCAGGACCATCGCGCGGCGGCGCGAGGACCATTGGCACTGCCGTGCAGCAGCATTTGCGTGTAAGCAAATAACCATGACTGACTACCTCGGGTCGCAGGCTTGGTGCGACGAGCTGATGGATCTGCTGCGGGCCAACGCGACGCCGCCGTTCGCCGCCGTGATCGCCGGAACAGATCAGGGAATGACATACGAGGAGATCGCCGAACGGTGGCGCGAGCTTGGCGGCCGCGCCGGCCGCGGCCCGGGGGGTGCATGCACCGTGAAGAACGTAAGCATGTGGTGGATCGACGTCCAAAATGCGTTAACCGCTCGGGTGCCCAGGAAGCCGCGCCGCGCTCACGACATCGCGTACGCACTCAAGCAGGCGCTGCAAAGTCCAACTGCGGGGCAGCAGTTTCTGCAGGCTGGCGGGGCCTATTACCGGCAGCTGTATGTGGTGAACCCGACGAAGATCCCCGCGGATTGGAGGGACTGGTAACCCGCTCGTAGATCAGTTAATTCAGCTCGGTGTTTGACCGCGGGGGACTGCGACGCCGACGTATACGCCACCAAATTTGGCCTCACCCATGCGGCAGGGGTGTCGGTCAACCCAGACTGACCCATCGCGGGTGACTTGTTCGCAGACGCTGCGATCGTCAAGGTGCACGGCTTCAAATCCACCCATCGGGTCCGGGTTGTAGCCATCCACGTGCCGGCCGTGGCCGCACTCTGCTTTTCGGTAGCAGGAGTCGCACGCGCTGACGATGTCGATCCAGGGTCGTCCGATCGCGGGAAGCCCGCAGACCGGGCATGGATGTGCCCGGTCTGTGTGATTGACCTCAAGGAGCCAGTCCTTGGCGGCCAATACCCGCAGCGCTGCTGCCTCGGTGGGTTCTCGGGCGTAGCGACGCAGCCAGACAAGCAGGTGGTCTGCGACTGCGAGGTCGGTGACACCGGGCCGCGCCGCGGCGGGAAGTTCACCGACACTGCCGAGGCCGTCGGCGATCGCGGCGATCGCGGCACGATGCGAGTCGCTGACATCGTTGAGGGTCAGTTGTCGGTGCTGGTGCTGTTTCTCAAGCCAGTACTGCTCGATTTTGTCGAATCGGCCCGCAGGGTCACCGGGGTCGATTGACCATTGGCTGCTGCCGTCGAAGGCGTAGATGAGCAGCGTGCGGTCGTAGACCGTGCGGTCGTAGACGTAGGCGTAGCCGCCGTTGCGTTCGTCGGCATTGAACTCGGGGTGAACGATTTCGGTGACGGATGATGCGTTTTCCGCGTTGTCTCGGGCAAGCTGTTCGACCTTGGCGTGGGTGACTGGCCCGTTGATCCGTTTCACCATCGCTGTCATCCCTTCGACGAACGCAAATGTAGTCCGCGAGCATGGGCGAGACCAACGCTGACGAATCCGATCCAATCAGTAGGGCGTTTGGTTGATCGAGAACCGGACCTCGGATGGCTGCGACGCGCAGCCGACGGCAGGCGGTCCACTTCCGGGGACAAGTGATCGCGCTCCGCCATGCATACCCCGGGCGGGTACGTACGCCAACCCGTACGCCAACCAGCCGAATACGCGCCGATTATCCGTCGATGTTCGCTCGCGTCCTCAGGCATTCAAAACCAACTCTGAGCTGCAGGGGAGTGGTACACCGGCGGACAGCAGCGCACATACATGGATCCCACTTTCATAGCTGGGGGCCAAGTGGTCGCAGGTTCAAATCCTGTCAGCCCGACAAAATAAATAGCAGGTCACCACACATTTACAGCCGATAAACCACCACACTCACCGATACCCCCGCCGGTATCGTGCGCCAATTAGTGCGCCAACCAGAAAAACCGCGGCCGCCGCGATTGCGTCCGAGCGCAATCACCAAGTGCAGGCCGGCCCGTGCGTCTAGCCGGTGAGATCTTCGGGGCTGCCCCCGAGTTCGCGTAGAGCGTCCATCGCCGCCGGGTCGCGCAGAACGTCGGTCCGGGCCTTGCCGGCGCGATTGGGCCGCCGCGCGTGCAGCACCCGATCCCAAGCCTCCTCAGCACTAACTTCGCGGCCCTCCTCGGCGCGCATGGCCCGCGCGAGCGCGTCGTCGTCGGCCTCGTCACTCCGGGCGGTGCCGCCCCTCGCTAGCTCGGCGCAACGCCGCGCCTCGGCCAGCACATCCTCATCGAACGCCTCGCACGCACAGTCCGAAGGGGCACACTCGCCGACGCTCTCGCCGTCCTCGTTAGCCCAATGAAAACCCTGCGGGTGACCACACAGGCACATGTGCTTCCTCGACAGCATGAGGTCGAAGATCTTGGAGTTGGCAGCCCGCTCCCGCTTGTAGTGGTCTTCCCAAGGGCTGCGCTTCGGCATGCATCCAGGGTAGGGCGGTGACCCGACACCATCCGGCGTGTTGCGCGGTGTGTCTGGAATCGCGCTCGGTCAGCGCCGCTTGCGCGCCACCGCCACGACGAACGAGATCGGCCGAACGCCCAGTGGTCGATGAATCAGCACCCCACGCACATCCCCGAACCCGTACCGACGCCCACACGGCAACGGCCGCGACGACGCGCTCACTCGCGCCCCGGCCGGCCAGGGCGTCCCGCGCTCATCCGCTCCAGCGCCCGGTTGACGCCCGAGGCGCTCATCCCGACCGTGTCGCCGATCCTTTGCAGCGGCCATCCTCGTCGGCGCAGCTTGGCGATGGTCTTATCGCGCTCCACAGAACCGAGCTGGTAGCAGCGATCCAATCGACGAGCGACGGTTGCCTGTCATGCGATGGAAAGGGCTGTATAGCGTTTCGGACATTGGCAGGGGTTCGGTCGGATCGGTGCGGTGTCCGGTGTCCTGGTCACGGTTCCTGTGCCGCTGACCGGGGCACCCCAACAATTTTCCGATTGTGTCAAAAGCGTTGGCTACTCCTTCCGCAGATGCGCGTTCTAGATGGTGTTACTCATGCACCGGAGACGTTGCAGCACAATCGGTCTCGCGCGTCCTGGGTTGGTCGACAAACTGAAACCTGCCCGGCTGACCCAGGGTTGCGCCCCCAGGATCCTCTTACCTTGAGCTGAGGTAAATCATGCGCCACCATCCGCGACGAATACCCATGAAAGGGCAGCACTATGCGCGTGAGGTTCCCGAAATCCTCGACGCGGCAACGTGGTTGCGCCGTTACCTCGACAGGTTCGGGCCCGCCAAGGTGGCCACCGTCGAGAAATACGCGGTGCTGCAGGGCTTTACGGCTTCCGAGCTGTACCGGGCAGCCGCCATGCTACCCATTGAGGTGGTCCCTGGTGGCCCTGGCGAGACTGCACGATATTGGCGGCTGAGGTGATCGATACCGAGCTAAAGCCGGGCCTGCTACTGGGTAGGCAAGAGGCTGGCGAGTGGATACGCCGCCTCGACGACGGTGACTGCCATATCGACTGCCGTCAGCGCTTGCTCGTCTGTCAACGGATGACCGGCATGAGTTGCGCTGTTACGCGGCTTGATGAGGTCATGCTCCAGCCGTTTTGGCAATCCTGAGCGCAGCCTCGTCAGCAACTGTGTGCGCCCCTCAAGCGCCCTGTACCTTTCCGTTAATGCCGTTCTCACGAGTTCGTCGGTGTTGGCCGTGGCGAAATACTGGTTGATGAGCGTCGCCATTGCAAGTTCTGCGGCTGTCGCAGCTTCGATTACCGCCCGCCGGTTTTCGCCTCCGTTCAAGAGCGAACGCGCATCGCGAATGAACAACCATTCCGCAGGGGGCGCACCCTGGTTGCCGGTAGCGGTTACGCACGCTTGGAGGTCGTTCACTTCCAAGGGGCTTGTCTGTATCCGATTCCCCTTCTTGTACCCCCGGGATTCGTCTCTGGCCCGCTGTCCATCCGCGTTACTTGTCCACGTCTCAACCTGCCAGTTTTTGTTGGTCATAAGTCCTGCCTGTCCGCCGAGCCGTAGGAAATCCTGCGATGTCAGGATGCTTACCCACGAAGTGAAGCGCGTCCACCAGTCCTCAAGCTCATGCGCGAAGTCGTCGGCGGCAGCGTCGAACTCCTCGTCGGTGGACGCCGTTAGCGATGTGTAGAACCGGCAACGGAGGACGTGGGCCGCCTCGCCCCCCTCGGGCACCGTCGAACCCGAAAACAGCGACAACAGAATCCCCATGATCTCCGGGAGCATGAAACCCCAGAATTCCCTGTCCTCGTCCTCGTCCCAGTCCTCGTCCTCGTCCTGGTCGCCGTAAGTCCATTGGGGCGCGCGCAGAGACCCATGCTTTGGACGCGTGTCGAGCTGCGGCATGCCGATGATGAGATCGTGATTCGCGGTTCGCGAGGTGAACTCTCGGCCCAAGCAATCCGGCGTCACGAGTAGGCCGCCCTGACCGCCACACTCGAAATGACCCTCCAGCGGCCACTCTTTCGGCATGTGCCCCTCCTCATGAAGTCGGCTTAACGCTACCGCCACGGTTACACCGCGCAGCGACAGTCCGCAGTATCGATTTTCCTTCTTAGCGAACGGCGGCGAGCCGTTAAGGATTGAACACGAAACACCAAGCGGCGGGCCGTAACTGGTGTATCCACAGTCGCAGAGCCACGTCAGGTGCCGTCGCTCGCCGCAGGCGCAGACCATGCTGCCGACCAGGACGTGACCCGGTGTGATCGGGTGGCCGTTGCCGCACCGCTGCGGTGACCGCGCCATCCACTCGCCGCTGGTGCCGAGAAACAAGTTCGCCGACCTCGCTCATGTCCTCGGGTATACCCCGGTGGACTGTGATGGTGGCCGCAACGTCGAAGTCGGTATGGACGATGACGAGCGCCAGGCGTTGCGCGCCGAAGGACTGGACCCCGCCGACCCGGCGGTTGCCGCCGCGATCAGCATGGTGCGGTGGAGCTGCCGCTTCACAGCGCGTACGTCAAGGCCCTATTGGATTAGGGCCACCGGATCAGTGTCAGCGCTGAATTGCCGGCGACTACCCGCTGTCATCATCGATACGCGAGGGCGCAGTTTGAGCCCCCACGCATGCATCCCGCTGCAGAGCTAGCATTTCAACTTCCTTCTGAACGAGCAGGACGTAGTCGAGCGCTGAAAAGGGGGTTATCTCATTTGCGCTGTCCTTGACCGCGCTTCGATAGAGCCTGATCAGCCGGTCAAGCGTCTTGGCCTGTGGTCGACCCACAATCCCGGCCTGGAGCAGCGCAGATATGGGCGGTAGGTATGTGCGTGGTCCGCGCGCATCTACGCCATGAGGGATACCGAGCAATTCCAACGTCGTAGTAATGGACCGCTCTAAGGCGATCCCGGCATTGAGCACTCCCTCGCGTGGCTCACTTTCAACGACGTGTATCGCTTTTGCCAAGTGAACGCGCACCTGCGGGTCGAGCTGTATCTGCCGCGGCTTGTCGTGCTCCGTGTCGCGATTGGTGTCGACGTCCGTGATTTTTGTGGGCGTCCCCCGATAGACGTGGGGCAGTGGGAAAAGGTCGAGGAGGTCGGGTCCAGCTGAGCCGTGGCGAGCAGGGTCGTGGGCACCAGGCTCGAAGGTGGCCCCTAGTGATGTGGCGAGCCGCTCCGCCCCCCATTCAAGTTTTGCGTCGAGGAACTCGGCTTCAAACCCGCCGCCACTAATCTTCTTCAGACGGTTGGTCAGCTTCTCAAACACCGTCTTGAACTGCTTTCGGAAGCCAACGATGAAGCCAACGACGACGGCAGGCCAGACAAGCGACGAAATCACCGCCGCCGCGAACTGAAGACCATTCACCTGGGTAATCCTCCCATCGGTGCCGGGCACGTCGGGGTATGGCGCGCCGTCGCCCGCCTGCGCCGACAGGATGTATTACGCGCGCCAACGAGCCCCGTCTTTCCGAGTGGATCGACCATTGGGCGGACACGGCGCGGGAGGCATCGTCGCGAAAAGTGTCCACCAAGTCGCTCTACAAGACGCTGGCGCAAAAACACCTGCGGGGAACTGTTCATCGGGCCTATTACGGGAGGTCGAAAAGACATAACATGAACGGATGGTGAATACAAAACAAACGTCGCGGGAACTGTTAGGAGTGACAACGGCCTGTGTCACCGCCGCTGCCATTGAATTGGCACCGATTGTCAACGCTGATGGCTCGGACAACAACTTCCTGGCCATGCTGTCGGCGGCGGGCATCCCTGCCCACGATGGCATTCCCGCTGTCATCTCGTACGGTCACAAGGTGTGCGATGCACTCAATGGCGGAGAGTCATCTTCGTCCATCGCCAACACGCTGGCCCAACACGCCTATGCAGAGGACCCGTCGCACCCGCCGGATCAGTACCAGCGCACAATGGCGGCGTTCGTCCGGGTGTCGTCGCAGGCATACTGCCCCGGCCACGCTGGCGGTGCTGCTTACCGCGGTGGCTACCGGGTGGTGCTCACCGGACTGGACGAGCCGATGCCGCCCCCGCAGTTGCCACAATTGCCGGATATGGCCCACATGACGCCGCCGGTCGTGGTGGCCAAGCCCAAGCAAAATCCGCCACCCGAGCAGAAGCCCCCGCCGCCACCTGAGGTGGTCCCCCCGCCCTCGCGGGGGTTGCAGGGAGGCCAAGGAAAGGGTGGCACGGGTAGCGGCATCGACGGTGGCGGCAGCAGCGGTGGTGGTGTGCAGCCTGCACCGGAGCCACCCGAAGGTCACGTCGCGCTGCTGCCCTGAGGCCGGTGAATAACCTCGAGAAAAGCCGTAACTGATGGCTGATGCCTACGGCTCCGCATGAAAGAATCAGCGGATGAGCGTCGTAGGGGAAACGGTTTGGCTCGTCGCGGTCACCGAGGAGTCAGCCGAACCGGACTCGCAAAACGAGACGCTGACAGGGCATCACCTGTACGCCAGCGCCGAGGGCGCCGCCGTCAGCTTTGGTGATTACGAATTGCTCGGCGACGCAGCAGACATCATGGCCTGGCAACGCACTTGTCAGCGGTGGTGACTGCCGTGCGCACCGGCATCACCAGCCTTGCAGACGCTCTGGTTAGCGTCTCTGTGGTGCTGACCGCCGCAATTATTTGCGCTGGCGCGGCAGGCGCCGACCCAAGCCAGCAGGATCAGTTTTTGGCGCTGCTCGAACAAGAACAGATTCCGCCCGTCGATGACGGTGAGGTGCCTGGTGTCATCGCCCGAGCCCATCAAATTTGTGGCGAAGTCAATGGCGGCACCCCGGTCGACGCCTTGGTAAACGACGAGATGAACCGTGGGTATGCGGAGAATCCGCGTTTACACCTATTTCCCGACCGTGTTAGAAGAACCGCAGTCAGATTCATCACCGCATCAGTGGACGTCTACTGCCCACGCCATCAAGGCGAGCTTCCGCCGTACGAGTAAGTCACTGAGACCGTCTGGGCGAAGGGTCCAACCGAAGATGTGCTTCGGCCAGGGCGGCGAAGCGGTCAGGCCCCACCGATCAATGACCGCGCCTCTGTGGCGCCGACTACTAGATCGTGAAGGTCGCCGCCAACCTCGAGTCGACCCGACTGTTCGATCCCACCGACCTTCACCGGCTCGAAGCCGGCTATTCGGATCAACCGCTCGACTTCCGCGCCAGCACGGTCGTCGTCGGTCGCGTAGAACAGGACCGCTAACTTCGGTGACCTGTTGCTAGAGGACTCGAAGAGAGCGCCCGACAGGGTTCCAAAGGCCATGGCCAAGCGCGCCCCAGCCGGCAACCATCCGGCTACCACCTCGCCAGAGGATTGGCCCTTCGGCAGGAGACGTACGACGTTGCCTTGTGCGTCGACGGTAAGCGGGTTGCTCGGAACGACCACGATCTTGTCGGCTAGCGGGTCGGCGATCTCGTCTATGACGCTCTTCAGCACGGCAAAGCGCAGTGCCAGGACGACGGCATCGGCCCCCTGCAACGCGTCGCGGTTGTCGATGGCGACGACGGCAGCTCGACCGATCTGTGCGGCCAGCCGTCGTGCCGACTCATTATTGGTGCTCGAGAGCCGCAGGGTCTCGCCGCCTGAGGAGAGCTGGCGGGCGATGACCGATCCGAGCCCACCAGTGCCGACGATCGCGGTGGTCATGACCGAAACCTCCTCAGCGTCGTGGTACCAGCACCGCTGGGCCGCGTCCCTGTAGTTCGCTCAGCGTACGGACCGTGGCGGTGTGGTCCGGCAACGAGTCAGTCGGGAAACATACCGCCTGGGCCGATCACCGTCGATGTGAAGGATGTCGCCCGTGATCTCGGCATTCACTCGAACTCTTCCGCGAGCGTGCTCGATGGCCAATGCGCGGGCGCAAAGTCCCCCTTTGGGTCAGTGGTTTGCCCCACTTCGATCAGATGACCGTCGGGATCGCGCATGTAACAACGGATCTCGTACTGATGCTGTTTCGGCGGCGTCAGGAAATGAGCACCCCGGGCGCTCCATTCGGCGTACACGGCCGCGATATCTTTAACCCGGATATTGAGGAAGCTGCTCACCCGGTCGGGATCGCGTGGCGCCTCCAGGGTGACCGTCGGCTTGTCGTCGGTCGGGCCCCCGCCGCCATTAATGATGATGAAGCTGTTGGCTAGTGCGACGTATGTCACCTCGTCACCGCCCTCGCCGGTGAATGCCACCCTGCCGCCGAGTATTTCGGTGTAAAAGTGCCGAGAGCGCTCGACATCGTCCGAGACGATGAAATGGGCCAACACAATTCCCTCTGGGCGCGGTGGAAGCTCGGTCATCTCGTATCTCCATCTCCACTGTTGGGTCTCACATCCGGTTGCGGCGGCCACCTCGCCTAGGCGTGGGCTGCCGGCTGTGCCTACCCGCCTCCCGGTGTGATTATTGGGAAGTCGATGAGTGGCTATTGCTGCCGCGGTAGCGGAGTTGCCGGGGCCTGCGTGATCGGTCGCCCCATGTGCTGGGGGCAGTAAGCGCTCGCCGCGATCATGGTGAACTGGGCGGCGCCGTCGGCGGTAAATCCCGGATTGCTCGACGAGACGCTCTTGATGACGCCGACTTCGGGATTGCCCTGGTCCATCAGTTGGCATGCGTTTTTGGCGACCGCGACGGCGACAGCTGGGTCCTGGTATGTGATGCCGGCCTTGTTGAGCGCCGCCAAAAAGCTCGCGTCGGGCCCCGAATTGCCCGGATCGGCCTGTGCCGGCGTTGCCACCCCGAGCACGGCGGCGAAGCCCGCAAGCATGACAAGGAATCGCATGGCTTCATCCTCGTACAGAGTGGCGCCATTGTCTCGTCCAATTTCCCGACCGCGGATCCCAAGCCATGGGCCCTGGGTGACATGCCACCACCGCCCGCTGTGGTCAGGTTGCGGGCGGGGCCGGCGGCTCGGGCGGGACGGGCGGAATTGCCCCATTGCAGCCACCGGGCGGTGGCGGTGCCGGGAAGGTGTTGTTGCCGCTGTCGCCGACGCAGTCGTAGTTCCATGTCGGCCCGACCCAGCCGTTGCCGCCCATCCACTGGTGCCAGTACGACCCATCGGGATACTTCTCGCCGTCGCACACTCGGAGGCGGCCGAAACCCCACTGCCCACCCGGACAGAAGTTCTTCGGCAGGTCCGGCTGGTGCGGGTCTGGCGGATCCGCGACGGCAACGGCAGCAGAAGTCACAATCGCAGCAGCGCAGCCCAACACCGCAGCGCCAAGGCGGGTGCGCATCACTTTCATCTATGTGCAATCACGCTGCGACCGGCAAACGTTACCGAGCCCGCGCTGTGAGTTTCCCGCGCTTTCCAGGGAGTTCTATTGGGGCGCGGCTGGGATGGCCGCGAACGCAGGATCCGCGCAGATTCTGGTCTCGGCTTCCTTCCAGTACTGGTCGCGGATCCGTCGTTTGAATAGCTTTCGGCAGTCTTCGCGCGGTGTCATCTGCCGGTGTGAATTCGATATGGCCGCGGCGTGACGGTTCGGGATGCCGCCCAGCGATTCGTTGAATAGATGTGGCCGGCGCGGGTATGAAACAACCGTGAGCAACCACCACGTGAACCTGACCCCGCAGGAAATTTCGTTGATCGCCGAGGCTCATCCCGACGCTCTGGCACGCATGGACGGGAAGTCGCTGAAGGATCTGCAGAGCCGGCTCCGGCATGCACGCGAGAAGAACTTCAGCTTGTTGCGCCGCGAGGGTGCGGCACGAGTCGAGGCCGAAGGTGCTCGTGGCGCCGCCCAGCCGGCCAACGAAAAGCGCGGTGAAAAGCTGGAGATTTTCGACGAGGCGCTTGCTCGCGTGGACAAGTGCGTCCAAGCCGTCAGTGACGCCGAGTAGCAGCGGGCTACGTCTTTAGCCTTTCGGTCGTATGGCCTTCGCCATCATCAGCCAAGTAGGTGACGCTGTACCACTGCCGATCGGGCTGGACGCCGGCGTCGTCAGCCTTTGTCGGCCTTGCCTGCTCCAAACGGACATCGGTCAGATTCGGATTCTGCAGGCGGATAAAGTCTTCGAGCTCAGCGTCTCGTGCGGCTCCGGTGAGAGTTATCTCCGCGGGCGCCTTTCCCTCATACCTCGACCAACTCACGCCTCACATCTTGCCTTGAACCCGGGCCAACACGGGCCGAGGTCGAGTCGGCCGCAAAGTGCGCTTACGTCGACGGTCATAATCGACCTGTGACAACACCCTTCGCCGTCGCGGACTACCAATGAACGCGACCCTGCTGGCGAGCGGCATCGCAGTCGTCGAACTCGGCGGGATCATTGCGCTCGGGGTGCTGCTCATCGTGTCTCGACATCAACTGAAGGAAACCCGGTCCGAATTGGTGCGAGCTCGCCAACCCAGGATTGCCCGGCAGCGACGGCGCCCCGGGCTCGCGCCGTTCGCGCTCCGGACGGCATGGCGGACAGCCGACTCCCTGATCACCAAAGGTATTGGCGCCACAGTCCGTAACTCGATCGAAGATCTCGCCGGCTGGGCGCAGGTCGAACGTCCCGACCTCGCACGACTGACCGCAGACGGCGACGTCGTGATCGCCTTCTCCGACATCGAGGACTCCACGGCGCATAACGAAGAGTTGGGGGACCGCGAATGGGTGAAGGTCCTGGAGCGCCACAACCGGCTCATCGAAAAGCTTGTCGCCGATCACGGCGGGCACGTCGTCAAGGCCCAAGGCGATGGATTCATGATCGCTTTCGCCGACACCGAACAGGCGGTGCTGTGCGGGATTGGCATCCAACGCGCGCTGCTCAAGAACGCTGAGCAGTGGGCGGACATCCGCGTCCGGATCGGCATCCACATCGGACCGTCGGTCAGACGCGGGGACGACCTTTTCGGGCGCAACGTCGCGATGGCCGCGCGAATCGCCGGGCAAGCCGGCGGTGGCGAAATCCTTGTCAGCGAGGCGGTGCGCGAAGCGGTCGACGGTCTGCCCAACATCGACCTATCCGAACCCCGCGAGGCCGAACTCAAAGGCCTGCAGGGCGCCCACCAGCTCTACGCCGTCAAGGTGCCCGCCTGACCGTTTACGGCCGTATTTCCACCTGATCGTCGGGGTTGAAGTAGCGCTCGGTCCCGTCGGCGAACGTCACAGTGCACAGCTCCGGCAGGAAGCCGCCTTCGTGCGGAGCCAACTCGCAGACAACCCTCGATTTGACTCGCTTCCACGCGTCGTCGCCTTCGCCATACTCGCGGAGCTGGTAACCCGGCAAGCGGTTAGTGAGGTCGACTGCCCGCATTTGGAGCACTCGGCTTGATGGCATCGGCATAGTCGACAATTCTGCCCAGCGTTTCTTACGGACAGATGACGTCTAGTGGTTCGCGAGCTGCGTTTGCGGCCGGCGGCGTACCACCGTCGGCCACCAGAACCACGGCCCAAGGATGGCAAGGATGGACGGCACGACAAACGACCGCACGATCAGCGTGTCGAGCAGCAGCCCGATGCAGACGGTTGAACCCATCTGACCGATGGTTCGGAGACCACTTGTGAGCATGGCCAGCATGGTGAACGCGAACACCAGACCGGCCGATGTCACCACGCCGCCCGTGCTGCCGAGCGCGCGGATCAGACCGGTATGTATTCCACCGTGAAGTTCTTCCTTGACCCGGTTGATCAACAGCAGGTTGTAGTCCGATCCCACCGCCACCAGGATGATGAACGTCAGCGGCAATATCAGCCAGTGCAACGGCAGCCCGATCAGGTGCTGCCAGAGCAGGATCGACAACCCGAACGCACCGGCATAGGAGAACGCCACCGTGGCGGGAATCACCAAGGCCGCCACAAGACTTCGCGTGATGAACATCATGATCAAGAAGATCAGCACAAAGGCAGCGATGGCCGCGATGAGCAGATCCGATGCGGCATATCCCTTGATGTCCTTGTCAGTGGCTCCCGAGCCACCGATATAGACCCGGGCGCCGGCCAGCGACGTCTCTTTGAGGATCGTTTTTATTGCATCGGGGAACATTTCGACATGTTCCACGCCTTCGGGGCCCATCGCGTCACCCTCGTGGGTGACGATAAAGCGGGCCGCCTTACCGTCCGGCGACATCATCAACTTTTCGCCCGTCTTGACGTCTTCGTTGTCGAAGCCCTCGTGCGGGATGTAGAAGAAGTCGTCGCTGCGTGACTTGTCCCAGTCGTTTCCGACGTTGATCGAGTCATCGAATGTCTGCTCGGTCGCCAGGGATTGAAGGTCGGCGGATCCGTAACTGTTGACCAGTTTCCCCTTCAGCGCCTCGGTGTCGTCGGCCGTGGCTTTCAACTGCGCGATTATTTTCGGGAAAGTTTTGTCGATCTCGTCGATGGATATCCTGGCGTAGCTGATGTCTTCAGCCAACTTATCGATCTGGTCGATCGTATCGAATACCGATCTGAAGGCCCAGCAAATGGGTATATCGAAACAGTGCTTCTCCCAATACAAACGGCTCCTGATTATACGGAAGAAATCGTCGAGATTTGATACTTCGTCTCTTACGTCTTCGCTGACCTTTTGCAGATCCGCGATGGTGAGAGCCGTATTATGCAGCTCATCGGACACCTTCTGGAAGAAGACGATTTCCTTCCGTAGCACCGCGACTGAGTCTTCCTGGATCTTTGCCTGATCGTCGGTATTGGTGTTCTGCTCCCGGTTGAACGGCAGCTGCTGACCGTTGCCGCTGCCCTGAGTAGTGAACAAGTAGGGAATGCTGGCGTGTTCGAGCGGTCGACCCAAAGGCCTGGTCATGCCTTGGACCATCGCCACACCATGCAGCCGGATCAGAGCTCGAGCGACCCGGTCCAGCGAGATGAAGTCGGCCGAGTTGCGCATATCGTGGTCGGTTTCCACCATCAGCATTTCGGAGAACAATTTGCTCTTGGGGAAATGTCGGTCGGCGGCTTGGAAACCCAGATTCGACTTCGAATTGTGTGGCTGGTACTGCCGATCGTCGTAGTTCTGTCGATAGCTCGGCACGAAGATCGCACCCAACATGACGATGGCCGAACTGGCGATCAGGATCGGCACCGGCCAGCGCACCACGCTCGCCCCGATCCGCCGATACACGTGCGCCTTGGCGGCCTGTCGTGGATCGAACATCCCGAACAGGCTCCCCACCGTCAAAATCGCCGGACCGAGCGTCAGCGCTGCGGCGATGGTGAATAGCATGGTGATCGCGACAGCCGGACCCATGGTGTGGAAGTAGTTCAGGCGCGCAAACGTCAGGCAGAAACACGCGCCGGCGATCGTCAGCCCGGAGCCGATGATGATCGGCGTGACGCCCTTGTAGGCGATGTAGAAGCTGTCTTCTCGGCTCTCTCCGGCTTGCCGAGCCTCGTGATAGCGCCCCATCAGGAAGATGCCGTAGTCCGTTCCGGCTCCCAAGGTCAGTGCGATGACGATGTTCACGGCGAACGAGGACAACTCGAGCCATCCGTGATGCCCGAGGAATGAGATGAGCCCCTTGGCGAACAGCATTTCGATGAGGACGCCGAGCAAAACGGGCAGCAGCGTGGGCGGTGAGCGATAGACGATTATCAACATCACCAGGATGAGGATGATCGTGATGATCGTGACGTTGTTCAAGCTCGCGTTGGCGATGCTCAACGTATCCGACGCCAGTGGCGCCGCACCGCTCACGAAAGCCTTCAGTCCCGGCGGTGGCGGGTCTTTGGCGATGATGTTACGGACCGTGTTGACCGACTCATTGGCCTCCATCTGGCCGATGTCGCCGGCCAGACGTAGCAACACGTACGTGCACTTGCCGTCCACACTTTGCGCCCCGGCCGCCGTGAACGGTTGGCCCCAGAGATCCATCACGTACTGAACATGCTTGGTGTCGCGCTGGAAGCGCTTCATCAAGTCGTCGTAGTACGCGTGGTCTTGGTCGCCCAGTCGTCGGTTTTGCGCTTCGAACACCACCATGGTCAAGTTCGTCGAATTGGACTCGTGGAACTTTTCGCCGATGTGCAGCAACGCCCGCTGCGACGGTGCATAGTGCGGGACCATCGGGCCGGCGAGTTCTTCTGCGACGTCCTCCACCTTGGGCGTGAACGCAGTCATCGTGACCGCGGAAAAACCCCAGAAGAAGATGAGTGGTATCGCGAATCTACGCACCATCCTGGGAAGGAACGGGCGTTTGACCCGGGGTTCATCCAGTCGGTGTTCGCTCACGCGGATTTCACCCTGCACTCGACGTCAGCGTCCGGATGATTATCCGAAGCCTCAGGGACGCCGGACTCCGGGGGTGGCGGCATGCCATTCACCAGCATGCGGCAGCGCAGCGGACCGCCGTGAACGTGCACCGAAATACTGCCAGACGCCACGGTCAGCGTGGTGGTCTCCTCGTGAATCCAGGGCTGCGTCGTGAATGTCACATCAACAGGATGCGGATGCCCTTCGATGTCGACGTAGACGATCTTCCCGGCCTTCCCGACGGGGCCGTACACCTCATAGGTGAGCCGTTTGGGATAGAAATTTTCAGGCGCCTGCGGACCGTTGACCGTGATGACCGGCTCCGGCTCGGAGAATTGGTGCACCTTGTACATGCACACCAAGCCCACGCTCACTGCGACAACGGCAACCAGCGGCATCCAGATGCGCGCTAGGACAGTCCTCCCCGTTGAGCGAGGGCTCACTCGATCACCTTTCGGAACACGTTGCCCGGGCCTCGTGCTCTCGACCCGACCCCACCGTCGGCTCGATATATCAATCTGATTGATATGCGGCCGTTACACGTTACCACTACAGAACGGGCGCGACTACAACGTGCGAAACGGTATCAAATGTGAGCGCGGTCGGCAGCGCGGACGATCGGATATCAGGCCGTCACTTCCGCGGTTCGCAGCCGGCCCTTGAGTCGCTTTGCGCGCAGAAGTTGGATGGCGAGGTTTGTCGAGGTGATCATCGGGATCACGCCAATGAAATGCCGCTCGGACGGGGTGGCTCCCTGCAGGTATTCCAGACACGCGAAGATGTAGTAGGTCGACATCGCGAACAAGGTAAGGGGGATGCAGAAGGCCATGGGATTGCCGCGGATGGCGACAATGCGCTGCGCGTACTCGAATTCTTCTCGTGTCATGGTTTCGCGTTTACGCAACTTCTTGATGACGCGCGGCGCAGCCCCGATTTCCTCGCTGAACGGCAGGGTAGGTTGTCGCTCCAACCGCCGCACGTAGATCGTGGCGATCAACAGCAGTAACAGCGTCACGCCTAAGGCGATCAACGTCAGAAGACCCCAGAATGCCGTAGACACATTCAGAACCTAACACCACGTGCCCGACCTGGCCGTTCGTCGACAAGGGCGCACCTCTGCATCCGGGACTGCAAGACTGACGGGATGCCACCCATCACATCCCGCGTGCGTCAAGCGCGCCCGCAGGACGCTGCCCGGTGCCTGGCGATCTATCGTCCCTACGTCGAGAACAGCACGGTGAGTTGGGAACTCGACGTCCCGCCCGTCAGCGAGATGGCCGCACGGATTACCGCGGCCTGCGATACACACGCCTGGCTAGTCCTCGAACACGACGACGAGATCGTCGGATTCGCCTACGGACATGCCCTCAATCTCCATCCCGCCTATCGATGGACGGTTCAGACCGGCATCTACATCGACGGCGACCATCATCGTCGCGGCGGCGGCCGCGAGCTGTACACGGAACTTCTGAACCGGCTCGGCGAACGGGGCTATCGGCGAGTCCTAGCCGGCATCACTCAACCGAACGATGCCAGCAACGCCTTTCACCGGTCCTTGGGGTTCTGGGAAGCCGGTCTTTACCGCCGCGTTGAATGGAAGCTCGACCGCTGGCATGACGTCGCATGGATGCAACGCGATCTGCCGGGCACTGCCGATAGCGATGACCCAGCCGGTTCGATCCTCTGACTCGTTCTGGACGGCGGTGGGTACATCTCGGGTCTGACGAGAACGGAGAAGCATGAGCGGAAGCGCCCAAACCGGAACAATCACGACCCGCGTTCCGGAACGTCTGGATCGGCTGCCGTGGTCGCGGTTTCACTGGCGCGTCGTCGTGGGCCTCGGCGGGGTGTGGATCCTGGACGGGCTCGAGGTCACGATGGTCGGCAACGTGTCGTCGCGCCTCACCGAGCACGGCAGCGGCATTGCGCTCACCCCTGCGGACATCGGGATGGCGGCGGCAATCTACATCGCCGGGGCATGCCTGGGTGCGTTGTTCTTCGGTCACCTGACCGACCGATTCGGCCGGCGCAATCTGTTCATCCTGACCCTCGCGGTGTACTTGACCGCGACCGTCGCCACGGCGTTCGCGTTCGCGCCCTGGTTTTTCTTCCTCACCCGGTTCTTCACCGGCTCAGGCATCGGCGGGGAATACGCGGCCATCAACTCAGCGATCGACGAGCTGATCCCGGCACGTGTGCGCGGTCGCGTCGATCTGGTGATCAACGGGACATACTGGCTGGGATCAGCCGCCGGAGCGGGCGGCGCCCTTGTCCTGCTGGACACGTCGAACTTCCCGGCCAACATCGGATGGCGGCTCGCGTTCGGCATCGGCGCCCTCTTCGGCATCTTCGTGCTGCTGGTCCGGCGCAACATTCCGGAAAGCCCGCGCTGGCTGTTCATTCACGGACACAACCGGGAAGCCGAGCGGATCGTCGGCGAGATAGAAGCCGACGTTGAACGGGAAACCGGCCGGCCGCTGCCGGAGCCGCAGGGCAAACCGCTGAAAATCCGCCAGCGCGAGACGATTTCGTTTGTCGAAATCGCCCGGGTCGCTTTCAGGCTTTATCCGCGGCGCGCGATTCTCGGACTGGCGTTGTTCATCGGGCAGGCGTTTCTCTACAACGGCGTGACGTTCAATCTCGGCACACTGCTGAGCGGCTTCTACGGAATCGACGCCGCCAAGGTGCCGCAGTTCTACGTTCTGTGGGCACTGAGCAACTTTTTCGGGCCGCTGGTGCTCGGACGGTTCTTCGACACCGTCGGCCGCAAGCCGATGATCGCCTTGTCGTATATCGGCTCTGCTGTCGTGGCCGTCGTCCTTGCGGTTTTGTTCGTGAACCAGACCGGCGGCGTGTGGACATTCATCGGCGTGCTCGCCGCGACGTTCTTTCTGGCTTCGGCAGGAGCCAGCGCTGCCTACCTGACCGTCAGCGAGATCTTTCCGATGGAGACCAGGGCGCTGGCGATCGCGTTCTTCTACGCGGTCGGTACCGCGATCGGTGGCATCAGCGGGCCGCTGCTGTTCGGCCAGTTGATCGAATCCGGTCAGCGCAGCGAGGTGATGTGGTCGTTCCTCATCGGCGCGGCGGTCATGGCCGTCGCAGGACTAGTGGAACTGTGGCTCGGTGTCGCCGCCGAACAACGTCCGCTCGAAGAGCTGGCTTTGCCGTTGACGGTGGCCGACGCTGACCGCGACGAGAAATCCGGATAGCGGGATCAATGCGTCGGCGGAGCCACAACGGCGTTAACGCCGGCTGAACTTGCGCCAGCTATGAATCCAAATGTGCGGAGGCGGGGCTGCGTCCTGACCGCAACTTTGGAAGACTTGAGCACCATGAAACGTCTGCTGATGCTGGTCGGCGTCGCCACCATGACCATCGTGGCGGCGCCGGCGTACGCCGACCCTGCGACTCCTCCCAATAACGACGCGGACTTCGTCCAGCAGCTCCACGCGGCCGGGCTTACCTATGAAGACCCTGCCAAGGCGGTCACGGTCGCCAAGGACGTATGCGATTTGGCCGACAAGGGGACTCCTCAATCCGATATCGAGAAAAACCTTCAATCGCAGAACCCGTCATTCAGCGGGAACGGCGTGAGGAACTTCGTCATGCTCGCGGCCGCTGAATACTGCCCCAAATATTTGCCTAGCAAATATTCGCCTACCGAGGGTGGCCCCCCGAAACCGCCTGGCGAGGGTGACTCTACGAAACCGCCTGGCGCTTAAAGAAATTAAGCCCCGCTGCGGACTACCTGGTCGGCTGCTGCACGCATTCGTTCCGACAGTCGAAGCAGATCGTGCTCACCGACCCCGTTCTGAAGCGTGTAAGCAAGTTGGCGCAACTCGACGGCGCAGCTGCGCATTTCATCTTGGAGTCGCGACTCAACGGGGACCATCTTCTTCTCCTTGTGCGGGACGGGCTGTGGGCCCGACAATCCGATGTGAAAAATGTACGCAATCCAGTTGCCAGTCGGCGAGAGATGTCGAGGCTTTTTTACGAGAGTTTGACATGCCGTTTACGGCTTGAGTTTTTTGGCGCATTCGTCAATTGCCATCCGCGTCCACTACTCGGCACTCACGATCAAGCCAACCGGAATGAACCCGTCTCACCGGCAACGGCCCGGCGGGGCAGATCGCACGTTGTACCAATGGCGGGCTCGTATGTCATTGCACCGCAATGACATCGCCAAGTTTGGTGTCGCCCGCACGAGCAGACGGCGCTACTCGCCACTATCCTTTCGACCCGCATCAGATGACCGCGTGGACAGCGCAATGGTGGCGCCGCCTGACGAGCCGGCCGCAACCGCATCAGTTCACCGACCGCAGACATACGGCGACGGTATGCGCGTTTTCTGCGTGCGACATTAATAAATCAGATGGACTAGCTGAGAAAGCTCAAGCTCGCTGCGGCGTCATTGCGCGCGCTGATTCGACGAAACAAACTGAGCATTCCTATGTTTCGCGTGCCGACGGTACATCCAGATGTTAGCTTCGGTCCGTGCCCGAACATGGAGAACCACTACGGATCGGCGTGCTTGGCGCGGCCCGCATCGCACCATCGGCGCTTATCAACCCGGCCAAGGACAACGCCGACGTTGTGGTGGCTGCGGTGGCGGCACGAGACGGCTCACGCGCTCGAGCATTTGCTGCCAAACACGGCATTGCACGCGTGCACGAAAGCTACGAGGCGCTGCTCGCCGACACCGACATCGACGCGGTGTACAACCCACTGCCGAACGGCTTGCACGGCAGGTGGACTCGAGCCGCGCTGGATGCCGGTAAGCACGTCCTGTGCGAGAAACCGTTCACCGCAAACGCGGACGAAGCCCGTGAGATCGCCGACCTGGCGGCGAAGTCGGACCGGGTGGTGATGGAAGCTTTTCACTACCGCTACCACCCGATGGCGTTACGTACCGAGCAGATCATCGCCTCGGGCGTAATTGGAAAGCTGCAGCGAGTGGAGGCAGCTTTGTGCTTCCCGCTGCCGAAGTTCTCCGACATCCGTTACAACTACCGGCTTGCCGGCGGCGCGTTGATGGACGCGGGCTGTTACGCGGTCCACATGGTTCGCACGTTCGGCGGGTCAACGCCGGAAGTGATCTCAGCCCAGGCCAAGCTGCGCGATCCTCAGATCGACAGGGCGATGACGGCGGAGCTGCAGTTCGCCGCTGGCCACACCGGCCAGGTCCGCTGCTCGATGTGGTCGGCGCGCTTGCTGGAGATCAGCGCTCATGTGGTCGGCGACCAAGGCGAGTTGAAGCTGTTCAATCCGGTGACACCACAATTCGTCAACCGGCTGTCCATTCGCTCGCCCGATGGCAGACGTGTCGAGCGTTTTCCCCGCCGCCCGTCCTACGCGTATCAGCTCGACGCGTTCGCCGCGGCGGTGCTACGAGGCGAACCGGTGAAGACCACGCCCGAGGATGCAATCGAGAACATGACCGTCATTGACGGGATCTACCGTGCGGCCGGTCTGCCGCTGCGCCAGCCGAGCTGACCATCTGAGGCGCTACGGCGCAACGGGTCGATTCGTCCATTCCCGGTCGGGTCGGCGAGACGAGCGGAACCATCCGCCCGCGGCGCCGGTGCCACCGTCAGTCGGGATCGTGTGACCGGTGACGAACCCCGATAGGTCCGACGCTAAGAACAGGATCACCCGGGCCTGATCCTCGGGCAGGCCCATCCGCCCGACCGGCACCCACTGCGGCCATTGCGCCTGCTCTTCTGCGGAAAGCCACCGCGAGTACGGCACCTGCAGAGATTCGGTGACGTCGGGCCCGATCGCATTGACACGGACGCCGTCGCGGCCGACCTGGACCGCCAGGCTGCGGGTGAAGTGGATGACCGCGGCCTTGAAGGCGGCGTAGACCGGATCTTCCGGATAGCCGCGCAGGCCTTCGACCGACGAGACGTTGACGATCGCGCCGGAACGTCGATCGATCATCGCGGGCAGGAAAGCATGCGTGACCAAGAAAACGTGGTGGAGGTTGACCCGGTAGAGGTCGTCCCACAGCTGCGGATCGGTATCGACGAAGTTGCCGGGGTGACGCAGCCAGTGACCGACGTTATTCACCAGCACATCCACCCGGCCATGACGCTCCAGCACCGATCGCGCCAGGTCGGCGACCTGACTGGCGTCGCGGACGTCGGTGACGATCGCAAAAGCTGATCCCCCAGACGTAGTGATCTCGTCCACGGTCTGCTGAGCGAGCTCGGCGTCGACGTCTGCGATGACCACGTGAGCGCCCTGTCGCGCGAATAGTTGTGCGGTCGCCGCACCGATGCCGCCACCACCGCCTGTCACCACCGCGATCCGGTCGTTCAGCAATCCGTTCATAAGCGTCAGGATGCCTGACATCGGCCGATCCCCGTCTCAAGTCGACGAATGCCAATGGCAGGGGCGAACGAGCGCCATATCATCGGATGATGAGCACTGGCGGCCTGGATACTGTGGGCTCGCCGGCATTCACCGACGAGGAGTCGGCCCGCTATCGCGCCGCCGGCTGGTGGTCGGACGTGACGTTGTCCGACGCGGTAGCCCGCAACGCCGAGCAGCGGCCGGACCGCTTCGCCTACATCGATCACCCCGGCCAGTCGTTCACCTGGCGTGAATTCGATGCTGCGGCAACTATTCTCGCGGAGCAGTTGGCGGGTGTCGGGATTGTCCGAGGTGATCGAGTCGCGGTGTGGCACGGCGACTCTGCGGCCATCCACCTACTGTTCATCGCTGTGGAACGTTGCGGCGCCGTCGTCGTCGGCATCGGCGCGCGCGCCGGCACCCGCGAGGTCGCCGCGATACTGCGCAATTCGCGGCCAAAGCTGCTGATCAGCGACGGCCAGCGCAGCGAAGCCGCGACCCAGGCCACGACGGCTGTCGACGAGCTCACGGTGCCGGTCCTGGTGCTCGGGGACGGCGACCGCGGTCCGCGGTTGAGCATCGATGCAGAGCCCTCGGCAGTGCCGGTCGAAGAGGCCCTCGGCGCCGACGACGTGTTCTTGATCAACTCGACGTCCGGGACCACCGGGCTGCCTAAGTGCGTGGTGCACACCCAGAATCGTTGGCATTACTTTCATCAAAAGGCCGTGGCCAATGGGCAGTTGACGCCTGACGATGTTTTCCTGCCGGTCATCCCGATGCCTTTCGGGTTCGGAATCTGGACCAGCCACACCAGCCCGATCTATCTGGGCGCCACCGCGGTGATTCTGGACCGCTTCACTGCCAGAGCAACGTGCGAGGCGATCGCTGAGCACCGGGTCACTGTGTTGTGTTGTGTCAGTACTCAACTGACGATGCTGATGGCCGACCGCGCTTCGTGTGACAACGACCTGAGTTCGCTGCGCGTCGTTTTCACCGGCGGGGAATCGTTGCCCTACCGGCCGGCTGCGGAGTTCGAAAAGCTCACCGGGGCAATGATTCTGCAGTTCTACGGGTCGAATGAGACCGGACTGCTCAGCGCCACGACAGTGAACGACTCGCAGGAGCGTCGGTTGCGCACGGGCGGACGGATCGTTCCCGAGATGTCGGTCCGCCTTTTCGACGTCGACCAGGACGTCACCGGGACCGGCAAGGGGCAGCCCGCTTGTCGCGGTCCGGCAACCAGCCTCGGGTATCTCGGGGGCACCGACCACGACCAGCTGTTCACCCGTGATGGCTGGATGCGCATGGGCGACATCTGTGAAATCGACGCGGACGGCTACCTGAGCGTCACGGGCCGGACGTCGGATTTCATCCTGCGCGGCGGAAAGAACATCAGCGCATCCGCCGTTGAAGACGCCGCTACCACGCACCCCGCGATCGCAGTCGCGGCGGCGGTCGCGATGCCCGATCCGGTGTTCGGCGAAAAGGTCTGCCTCTATACCGAACTTGTCGGCTCGCAGACGATCAACCTGTCCGACCTCGTCAAGTATCTCTTAGCGGCAGGTGTTTCCAAGGAGCTACTGCCCGAGCGACTCATCGTGGTCGACGAATTACCGCGATCGTCGGGCGGAAAGGTCGCTAAAAGCGCGCTTCGCGAGGACATCAAAGCCAGGACGGAGGCCATCCATGACCACTCCTAACGCGCGGCGAGGCGGCTTGGAGGTATGGGCGCCGTCGGTGGTTCCGCCGATCGGAGTTGACCTTTCGGACGAGCAGGCACTCGCGGTGTCCTTCCGGCACCTGGCCGGTATCGGGTTCGCCGAGAATCTGGCCGGACACATCACCTGGCAACGCGACGGGCAGACCGACATGTTCGTCAACCCGTGGGGGCTGTGGTGGCAGGAGTTGACCGCTTCGGATATCTGCGTGGTCGATGCCGACGCGCACGTGATCCGCGGCCGCTGGGATGTCACTCCCGCGATCCACATTCATACCGAATTGCATCGCGTCCGTGAAGATGCGCGAGTGGTCATTCACAATCACCCCTACTACGTGTGCGTGCTCGCGGCGCTGGGCAGATTGCCAGAGTTGGTGCATCAAACCGGCTCGCTGTTCCTCGACGACCTGTGCCTGGTCGATTCATACGACGGTGAGATCGACAGCGCCACGCGTGCAGCCGATCTCGCAGCCCGCATCGGCGGGGCGAACCTGACGATTCTGGCCAACCATGGCGTCATCGCGACCGGGCGCAACCTGGCTGAGGCCGTCTACCGCGCCGCATCGATCGAGCGAGTCTGCAAACTGGCCTACGACGTGATGCTCACCGGCAAGGAACCCGTGCAGATGAATTGGCCGGACATGGCGGGCATGCAGAGATCGCTGATCGAACGAGCGGCCGACGTGTACTGGGCGGGGGCCGCCCGACTGACCATCAAAGCCGATCCCACCGTTCTGAACTGAGTGAATTGCGATGAAATCGATCGACGAGCTCGCCGCCAACCTGAGCTTCACCACCGCCAAG
>Ga0302326_10003767_pt1 | contig 35555 bp, 35 predicted proteins | sample Palsa_T0_3_FD_202264 | JGI IMG/M metagenome (GOLD analysis project Ga0302326, IMG submission 202264) | Peat permafrost microbial communities from Stordalen Mire near Abisko, Sweden - Palsa_T0_3 | ecosystem: Environmental > Terrestrial > Soil > Palsa > Peat permafrost | place: Sweden: Abisko...
ACCGGACTCATCAAGAGGGCCTCGTTCAACCTTGAGAGGTACCTGAAGACCCCTGGGATCGCGAAGAAAATCGTAAGTTACCTCGAAGGAGAGACGATTTTCTCGCAAGGGGGGCCGTGTGACTCAGTGCTGTATCTTCAAAAAGGTGGGGTGAAACTCACTATAACTTCCCCGCATGGGAAAGACGCGGTCATCGCGCTTTTGTCCGCCGGTGATTTTTTGGGTGAAGGATGCATAGCGGGACAAAAATTCCGCTCTGCGACCGCGACCGCCCTCGAATCTACGACCGCATTGATGATCGACAAGCAGGAAATGATTCGCGTGCTTCACAAGGAACACGAATTCTCTGACCGCTTTGTTGCTCACATGCTCCAGCGTAATGTCCGCATTGAAGAAGACCTTACTGACCAGCTTTTCAATTCGACCGAGAGGCGTTTAGCGCGCGTCCTCTTGTTGGTCGCTAGATACGGTAAGACAGAACAGCCCGAGAAAATCGTGGCTAAGATTTCCCAGGAAACGTTGGCAGAAATGGTCGGCACAAGTCGTAGTCGCGTGAGTGCTTTCATGAATAAATTTCGGAGGCTTGGCTACATTCAATACAACGGAGGGTTGCATATCAACGGTTCGCTTTTGAGTGTTATCCTTCATGATTAAAACTCTGATTAGAAGTTAAAGCGTGTCCGCCTTCTCCTTAGCGGCGGACAGTTTGTTCGACTCTCCGGTAGTGAAAATACATTGTCTCCGCCCTAATAAACGCTCCCCCCCGGTAACCTACGGGTGCGCGTAGCCACTTTTCTCACGGCCGGCACGAGTTCGCCGCCCGCGAAATCGGGCAGTAACAGGAACGCGCATGCTCGAAACGCGTTGTCCCCAAAACCTCAAACAATTCCCGGCTGGCAGTTCCGCTTTTCATTTACATGTGCAAATTCGCGCCGTCCGGCCAGCAATCGCCGCCGCGGAGTGCTGGTGCTGTTGGGCCGCCAGGCTCCTGCGACGACGATCATACTCTCGGGACCAGCACCAGCCCTCTCTTAATCGGCACCAACATAGGCGAGCTGTAGTCCCATTTGTGATGAATTCGACCCTCGATGTGGGCGATCTGATTGTGATGTTATCGATAGAAACTAAATGTGAAGGTAGAGCATCGTCGTTGGTGACTTTCGGTAGGATGTCCTAACGCACTCAAGTGCAGCAGACTGGAGTTACTTATTTTATGCAAGACTCAACAGAGCTCGGCGCTAACCGAGAGGCCCGACCTTTCATCCTCCCCACAGGTCCGGAGCGGGAAACCATTCATGTACTTTGTTAACCGGGAGAGCATGGGTAAATTCACGTCGCTGGGCTGGAACTTTTATCAGGAACTCGATGGGTGCTCCTCGGCGGAATCTGGTCGGCTCTGGCCTACGTCAACAAAACGATCGCCTACGGTCCGGCCGGCGACCATTTGGTGGCATTTCCGGTCGCCGCGACTGGGTCGGATCCCGGGCTTAGCAGCCCAAAGACGACAACTGCGCCAGGCGTTCCGACATAGACTTTGCCGTTGGCGATCATCGGCGTGACGAATTTGTCCGCGGAATTTGTTGGGAATTGATCGCGCCCACCCGATGCCTGATTGCTGTTGTAGAGCTCGGTGGCTAAGTTGTCGGCATCATAGGCATGCAGTGTGCCTGTGGCGCTTCCGTTCTCAAGGGCCCAGACGATGCCGTTTGCCGTGCCATTTGCCGAAACGCTCGGCGTCGTTCCCGGATAACCGAACGCGCCACTGCTCGATGACGAAGGCGATGAGGCGAGATGGGCATTGGCGATCGGAAATGCCACCAAATAGTTGCCGGCCGGACCGTAGTAGACCGTTTTGTTGAAGTAGGCGGGAGCCGACCAGATTCCGCCGAGGAGCGCCCCATCCAGTTCCTGATAGATGTTCGTGTCCAGGGACGTAAATTTGCCCATGTTCTCCCGGTTGACAATGTACATGTTCGAGTCTTTCCCTGCGCCTACCGCCAGATGACGAACGGTGCCCTGGCTGTCCTCGAGGTCCGGAAGGACCATCACCCCGCCAGAACCAAGATCTATGTTGTCACTCGATTCCGATTCAGCGTCCTCGGCATTTGGATCGTCCATCGCAAAATAATCCGCTACGCTCAGGTTACCTCCGGACGGCGAAAGCTTCATAAACGAGTTGCCGAAATCGCGCTCGGTCGGAAATCCATCGTCGTCGAGCGCGGCATCGAACGTACCGTTGCCGAGGAGTAAATAAATGAATCCCGAGGCGTCCGTGGCAGGACCTGACCCGGCACTCCAGATCCCTCCTTCCTCGCCGTTCTGCCTCGACCCGTTCGCGGTGAGATTTAGCACACTCACCTGCCGAAGAGTCGATTCGCTGTAACTGATTACCCAGCTCGTGTAGGGCGCGACCTCACAGTGAGAGGTCCAGGTCGTATAAATGACGCCATTTGACAAGAGGAGCGCCGAGCGCTCCTCATAGGCACCCGGGATAAACGTCTGCAATCCGCCGGAACTGCCGGTGCCATTGCCCGGAAACGTCGCGTGAATCTCCTGTGGGGCGATTCGATCGCCGCCTGTCGTCAAGTCGAGCGCATGTAGACGATGATGATAGTTGCCAATGGGGTCCTTCGACATAGCCACGGCAAAAAGCGTCCCGTTCGGTCCAGCTGTGAGATCCACCACCGGTGTCGACGTGATCCCGATTTCTGGCCTCACCTCGCTGCACCCTCGGTCGTCGCTGGGAGTTTCGGTGCTGGGAATCACGGAAGTTTGCCAAAGCGCCGGGCCCGGCGTATCAGCGTCGAAGGCGTAGGCCAAGTCCCCTTCGGTCACGACGAACAATACATTGTGAACCGCTCCGTTGATCGTCAAGTTCGGGACGTAGAGCGGCTCTGCGTCCACTAAGTCAATCACCGAAAGCCTTCCGATTTGTCCGAAAGTAGTCGAGTTGACGTTGGCCTTCGTCAAGATCGTTTCGTTTGGGTTCAGTCCAGTCCTGAGAGTGTCGTCGTGATAGGTAAGAACCTTGACTGTATTCTGCGCAGATCCGGAGTTCACTGTGAGCATCGCGACACTGCTCGTCTGGCTACCTACGCTGTTAGTAACGACGACTTGAAACTTCGACCCGCTATTGGCCGTCGTTGTGGGAGGCGTCGTATAGGTTGCGGCGATGGCGCCGGCGATGCTCGCACCGGTCGACGCAATCTGCCACTGGTAGGTTGGCGCCGGATTCCCGGTCGCGCTAACGGTGAACGTCGCCGTCCGGCCCGAAGCTACCGTCTGGCTCGTGGGCTGCGCCATGATTTCCGGAGGAGTGTCAACGGTCAATGTTGCCGGATTGCTCGTCACGGTTCCTACGGCATTCGTGACGATCACTTGAAAACTCGACTCGTTATTGGCTGATGATGTGCCAACGATCGTGTAGCTCGCTGACACTGCTCCCGCGATATTCGTCGTCCCCTGCTGCCACTGATAGCTCAGCGGGGCCGTTCCCGTGGCAGCGACGGTAAACGTGGCTGTTTGCCCCGCCGTCACTGTAAGGTTCGCCGGCTGTGACGTGATTCCGGGGGCGCTGTCAACCGTCAAGGTTGCTGCACTGCTCGTCTGGCTGCCGGCACTGTTGGTGACGACGACTTCAAACTTTGAACCGCTATTGGCCGGCGTTGTAGCCGGTGTCGTGTAGCTGGCAGAAGTGGCGCCGGCGATAGCGGCGCGCGTCGCCGCATTCTGCCACTGGTAGGTTGGCGCTGGGTTCCCGGTCGCGCTGACGGTGAACGTAGCTGTCTGGTCGACACCCACGATCTGGCTGGCAGGCTGCACTGTTATGGCGGGCGCAACGATATCCGTGCCGGGATTTGTTCGGTCCCGAACTGGGGTCGCACACGCGCACAGGCCCAAAAACACAATGACTAAGACGAATAGGCCGGGTTGCAATCTCAAGTAAGGCTCCCGTCGAGAATCCGTTATACATGGCCCAGAACCTGAAGGAAAAACCATAGCCCGTGCTGGAATGTCGAGGCTGCAAACGCCTCGACTAGGGACCAATCCCTGGTGACTGAGAGTGAATGGTATCGGGCGCCGAACGGGAACTTCTGTAACCTCGCAACTAGGTAGTGGGCAAGGCCGCCTCATGTTGGCTCCTCAGATGTTCGGTAACGCGGTCGAAACGCGAGACGAGCGATGTCGGTATCTCCTTCAAACCTGTCAATCGGCACGCTTGGCGGGTACTTTAGGAGATCTCTAACAGGGTTACACTGTATGAACCACCACGGTTAGACAGGAAACGAAGAAGAGTACCGAACGCGACTGCGCAATCAGCAAACTCTTTTCTGATATACCATGTGGACTTCAAGAAAAACCCCATGTGGCCCGGGATTTTGTTTGATGGGACACTGCGTGCGCGGACGCGATGCTCTTTTCCAGCCTAGGCAGCCTGCAGTTTAGAGCGCCAATTGGAAAGGCATCGCCGGATCCTGGGCCACCTCATCAACAACTTCAACTTTCGCAGATCCTCAGACTCTCGGCAGCCATCTTTCGAAACTTCCGAAAATAACGTTTTATTTTCTCCGTGCGTGGTTTCCCGGAGATGATGCGCTAGGGGTTGCTCGTCCGCGGGGCGAGCTAGTCTTTCAGTATCTGCATGACGTCCCTAATTCGCTACGAGAGATCCGGCAAAAATCTGACTCACAAGATAATCGCCGAGGGCGTGGAAACACCAGAGCAGTTGGCATTTCCAAATAGCTACGGATGCGACGAGGACCAAGGATATTATTTCGGCCGGCCCATCGTTGCGCTGCGGTTCGCGAAGTTACTTGAAACGGGCATACTAGCAACTGTCACAAATTGAGCGCGTGTTTCCTTTTCACCAGGGTTCCCGTGAGTACGTGGTGATTGCGTTACACCCGCCCAGAAAGACGTGATTCGGCCTGCTTCAGAATCAGAGGCAAAAGAAACTCCTGCAACCTCCCGCTTTCGGTCACCGGCAACGGGTTCAGTTGAATCCCGATGCGATTTGCGGCCAAAATGCGTATGACTAAGCCGGAGCCAACAAGTGGCTTCATTTCCGGATCTAGGTACAAGCAGACGTTCACGGGCGAACGGGCGGGAACATCAATTTGAGCTTTGACCAGGAGGCCGTTTAAACTGACGTCAATTGTCTCGCCTTCCACATCGCCCTTTTCAAAGCTGAGGCGCACCTTGGAGCACAGCGCAACACGGCGAAATCGGCGCATTTCGTGTTCGAAGGTGCTTTGCGTGGCCCGGACCAGATTCAATAAACGCTCCGCGTCAATGGGCTTGTAGAGAAATGCGCTGGCGCCGGCCGCAAATCCCTGGGAGAGGGCGATTGTACTCTGGTCATCGCTGAGTAGGATGATAGGCGTCATTTGGTTGAGGCCGTGGCCGCGCACTTGCCGGGCGAGTTCGAGCCCGTCCGGCGATGGCATGTGAAAATCGAACAGGGCTACGGCAAACTTCTCCTCGCGAAGATGTTTCGCGGCTTCCACACTAAGCGCAAGGCTCACGACCCTCCTGCCAGTCGAACTTAGGACGTCGGCGACAAGCTCGCGCACCTCTCGGTCGTCGTCTACGATCAGGGCGCGGCCTTGCAGACGTTTTGTGAATTGCTCGGAAGTGGGAGCAATATCTGCTCCGACTCCAGATTGGGCGTGCTGCGGGTAGTTAGGCATTTTAGGACGATAAGGAAGTAGTAGAAACTTCCTACCCTTCTAGCCTATTCGAATCACGAAAGACTAGATGTCCGCTTTCGTACATATTCTTATGAGTTACCCCGAACGTCAACGAGCTCGTGCTGGCCGCGGTCGCAAGTAAGAATCTCAATCCTGCCAACGCGGGTTAAACCACACAAGACAGCGCACGAAGGCCCTATATCCCTCTTGGAAGACCGAATTTTACGGCGCATCGGATAAATCAGAGTCGGGATAATTTTTGTTCAGGCCGGACCGCCTGCTTTCTTTGATGCTCCACCGTTATAACCCGCAAAGACGTTCCAGACGTTGTGTCACCTGCAACTCCAGATAAAGGTCCATCCGCAGAAAAGACAGACGCTTCCAGTCGCCTGTTCACTGCTGTGGCTCTCCCATAGCCTACCGAGATCGAGGTTTTGCCCCTTGGCCAGTTCATCCGTCCTGTGTGCTCTGTATCAAAGGCTGGATCGCTGTTCACAATTGGAATTGCCATCATTCTGATGGCTCCCGGCAGTAACTGTTACGGCACAAATATCACCCTGGGTATCGGAATGCCCGAAAGGATCGACGGCAGATGGCCGATACAACAAAAAGCAGGCTAGCCAGGCCTCGGCGAATGATTTTTGGAACAGGCCGTGGTGGAGGCTTTCGAAAATTGCACGCCGAGTGCGCCTACCTCTCGGGGAGCGTAAACATTGCCAGAAACTTGCAGGGTTATCGCAGTGCTGGGCACGCGGCCCGACGCCATCAAGCTCGCCCTGGTGATCCAGGATTTGCGCCGCCGGACCGGTGAATTCGAAATGGCAGTGGTGCACACGGGTCAGCATCGAACGATGCTCGATGAGGTGCTCGAGCACTTCAAGATCAAGCCAGACTTCAACCTGGACGTCATGCGTCCGAACCAGACCCTGAGCATGCTCACCTGTCGCGTCGTCGATACAGTGGGAAACGCGTGCGATCAATTCAAGCCCAACATCGTCTTGGTCCAAGGCGATACCACTACCGCGTTCGGCGCGGCTCTGGCCGCCTACTACTGCAAGATTCCCGTAGCACACATCGAAGCGGGACTTCGCAGCGACGACATCTACAACCCGTTTCCAGAGGAAGCAAACCGCCGATTTGTGTCCGTAGTCGCCCAGATTCACTTCGCTCCAACCGCGCATTCGCGAGACGCTCTGATGGCCGAAGGGATTCCGACGGCAAAGATTGTGGTCACTGGAAACACGGTCGTAGACGGGTTGCGGAGGCTCAGCCAACTGCATCATTCCTGGGAGAACACACCTTTGGTCTCGATTCCCGCCGATAGCAGCCGGCTGGTGCTGGTCACCTCACACCGCCGCGAATCGTGGGGCAGCGATCAAGCGAACATGTGCCTGGCGCTAAAGGATCTTGTCGAACGGCATCTCGATATCCGCGTGATCTATCCGGTTCACATGAATCCAAACGTGCGTAGCACGATTGACGCGATGCTCGGTGGCATCGACCGAATTCATCTTACCGAGCCACTGGACTACCTCACCTTCGTTAGCCTACTAGGCCGCTGTTTCATGGTGCTGACGGATTCGGGCGGGATTCAGGAAGAGGCCCCCACGTTTCACAAGCCCGTGCTTGTGCTCCGCAAAGTGACTGAACGCCCTGAAGCCTCGCAATTCGGAATGGCCAAAATAATCGGCATGTCGCGCGAGAGAATCTTCCGCGAGGCCAGCCGGCTCTTGAGCGACCCGGAAGAGTACAGGCAGATGTCAGAAGGCGAGAATCCGTATGGCGACGGCCGCGCCTCGGAGCGGATCGTCGAGACCCTGACGCGCTGGCACCTAGGAATAACGCCGCTCCTCGATCCGGACGAGCAATTCAAGCCGTCTCCCAGACGGCCCGCGCTGCGCCGAAAAACCGACGTCTGGGAAGAACCGAGGGCCGAGATGCCCGAGATCGTTTATTCGAAGCCGGAGGTTCACTAGGATGCTCTACTCTCTCTTCTTTATCGTCGCGCTTATCTGCGTATACACGGCACGCCACTATGTCTTCACGCTGAATCGCCTCTTTGGATTCCAGCGCCATCCCTATATCGATATTGACGTGGCCAGCTGGCCGCGAGTCACCGTTTTCGTGGCCGCGCATAATGAAGAAAAGGTCATCTGGAACATTTTGGCAGCCCTGATGGAGGTGAACTACCCCAAGGACAAGATGCTCGTTGTCCCGATCAACGACCGCTCGACCGACCGCACGGCCGAAATCATCAATCTCTTTTCCGAGGAAAATCCGGGTCGCATCCGCCCCTTTCATCGCGCGGCTGGTAAGGCAGGAAAGGCTGCGGCTTTAAAGGACGCCATGGAATCGGCCGACACGGAAGTCATTCTCATCTTCGATGCCGACTACATTCCCAGCAGCGGGCTGATTAAGCAGCTGGTCGCGCCGTTCTTCGATCCAGAGGTCGGAGGCTTGATGGGGCGCGTTATTCCTCTCAATGGTGGGACAAATCTGCTTACCCGGCTCCTCGACTTCGAGCGGTCGGGCGGCTATCAGGTGGATCAGCAGGCGCGCATGAATCTTGGGCTCGTTCCCCAGCACGGAGGGACGGTCGCCGGGGTGAGGCTCAGCGCTCTGCGCGAAATCGGCGGTTGGGATGATAACTCCCTCTCCGAAGACACCGACCTCACGTATCGCCTCTTGCTAGCAGGCTGGAAGACGGTGTACCAGAATCGTTCCGAGTGTTATGAAGAGGTCCCCGAGACGTGGGAGGCCCGCATTAAGCAGCTCATGCGCTGGGCCAAAGGACACAACCAGGCTCTGGCGGCCTATAGCTTTAGGCTATTGTTCGGCAAGCATCGCGCAACCCTTCGCGAACGCATCGATGGGTTTCTGCTTTTGGGAGTTTACGGAATGGCACTCCTTATGCTCATCGGATGGATCCTGGCGCTCGGTCTTTTCTATGAGGGAGTGGCCCCGCTTCATGGCGTCATCGCACTTCTGGCGATCACGGCCTACGGCGCGATAGGGAACTTCGCTGCGTTCTTTGAAATTGCGGCGGCGGCACGGCTAGATTACACACGCCAGCGAATCTACTTGCTGCCGTTCCTGGTTCTGGGATTCGCGGTGAGCATTTTCTCCGTCTCGCGTGCCTGTGTCTCGCAGATGTTGGCTCCCATCACTGGGGCAAAATTTCACTGGGATAAAACCCAGAGGTTTCGGACCTCTCGATGAACTCTGCGATCGCAGTCGTGCTTCTGGTTTTGTTGACGGGAATATTTTTCATACTTCCGTTGCTGCCGGCTCTCATTGAGTTGCGTCTCAAGCGAGACGCGCAACCCCTCAATGTGATCCATGAACATGCAGGTGAGATCCGGCATTTTTCTTACGGATTCCGCAGTTGTATCGCCGCTCTACTGGAATCGTTGCACAAGTGCGTTTTGTCCGGCACGCCGGCAAGAGGTACCCTGCCGAACGGCGACCGATATTTGTTGCTCGGGCACACCGATGACACGCGTTTAGTGTCTCCCGGGGGAAAAACGACTTGCGAGTCAGTCGTGGCTTTCGGAATGGATGTGGTCCTTCCCAATGGAATTACCTTCGACAAAGAGATCTATGCCGCGGGGCAGCTCACAGGCGGAGAAAAAAGTGTCTTCCGGGCGCTTCTTGGAGAGCAGGACATCCATTTGGGTCGTGCCAGCACCGTCGTCCGGTGGGCGCACGCCGTCGGTAGTTTTAGAGCCAAACACGACTGCGATCTATATGGGCGCATCTCTTCAGATCGCGAGATCGAGCTCGAATCAGGCTGCGCCTTCCAGCGACTGAACGCTCCCCATATTGCATTAGGCCGCTCAGGTGCAGAAGAGACCGACGTCTCCGCAGACACCGTGCTAAACCCATCGCTGCGCGGGCGCCGGTTGGTAGATGAAGATTTGGAAATCCGGGCCGGCGAAATCGTCTCGGAGAACATTGTAGCCCGAGGCAAGTTGCACATTGGCGCAGGTGCGCGAGTGCTCGGTAGCGTCAAGAGCCATAAACACATGGCTCTCGAGGCCGGGGTGCGTGTGGACGGCAGCCTCATCAGCGCTTCAACCATGCACATCGGTCCCGATTGCCGGATTACCGGGCCGGTCATCTCGGAGCACGGAATGGAAATTGAAACTGGAACCCACTGCGGCTCCTTCGGGACTCCCACGACGGTCAGTGCTCCGACGATCCAAGTCGCGGATGGTGTCTCGGTCTTTGGTACGGTATGGGCGCGGACCGAAGGACAGGTGGTCGCCCAGCGATGAACAAACGGGCTGTCACCATCGTCACGGCAGCTTTTTGCTTCGTGGCCCTGGCCACGTGGCTGGGCGTGCGCGCCTACGACCATTTCAGCGCTGGAGTCGATGGACTGATACTTTTGGTACCTGACAGCGCTAGCTTCTCCGATCCGCGGGTCACCGTCTGGCTCGATGCCGCGAGTGAGGAGGGCCTGCACGTGATTCCTATGCACGACTCGCGCTTCTTGAGTCCCCTGTTTGGAAGTCCGAGATGCGCGGGCGTAATTCTTCCTGACTCAATCCATCAGCAGGCAAGCAATCTCCTGCTCGGCCAAATTCGCAATTATGTGGCAAACGGCGGGAATCTAATGCTCGTCTATGATGCCGCGACGAAATCGATTCAGGGGTTTTATCCAAGCGGCCCGTCGCGAGTATCCGATCTAGCTGGAGTGAATTACGCACGATACAAGGACGTGGGCGTCGGGATGATCCGATGGGGCGACGTGAGCAGCACGATTCCTTTAATGAAACAGCTCGGCGTGCCTCCTGGGAAATACTTTCCCTTCTCGGCGCCTTCTGCCGCGCTTGAGAGCACTACTTGGACTCAACTCAGGCGCTATCAATACGGGACCCTGGAGTATCCGAGCTTCGTGACGTCTGGAGAGTACGCCGGCCTGGTCTTGCTGCGATCGAGTGCGGGTGTCGCCGCAGGATACCACCGTTACGAGAATGGATCCGTGCTCTTCGTGAATCTTCCCCTAGGATACCTAAAGAGCGACGCCGATGGCCTCCTGCTGCACGCTTTCCTTCAGTATTTTGCAGTGCAAATGCTTTCGTTACCCCATTTGCTCGCGGTTCCCGACGGTGTTGGGGGCCTCGTGCTCAACTGGCATGTGGATTCCAACGCGGCCATTTCCGCGCTCGAGGCTATGAAGACGTGGACGATCTTGCAGCAAGGACCGTATTCGATCCATATTACGGCCGGGCGGGATACCTACGCGTTTAACGATGAAAAAGGATTCGACGTTCTCCACAGTCCGATAAGCCAGGAACTGGTGCACGAATACGTGCGTCGTGGCGACGAAATCGGAAGCCACGGAGGATGGATTCACAATTACTTTGCGGACCATGTGTCCATTGACCCTCCCCAGGATATGGCGAGGTTCCTCAAACTCAACAATGATGCCCTCGAACAAGTGGCAGGAAACCGCGTTGTCGAGTACTCCGCACCGAACGGGAATCAACCGGAGTGGGTCACTCAGTGGCTGGAATCGCACGGTTTCGTTGCCTACTACTTCACGGGCGACGCGGGAATGGGGCCCACGCAGGGCTATCGGGGCGGTCGGCGCGAGGGGCAAAACATCTGGGCCTTTCCTATTTCCCAATTGGACCGAGCTGCGTCGTTTGAAGAATTCAGTGGCGAGGATGTTTCTTTTGGTGTGATACAGCAGTGGCTCGAAGCGCTCACCGGCTTCGTCGTGAATCGCCACGAAGTGCGGCTCGTCTATTTCCACCCGCCCGGAATTCTTCCCTATCGCGATGTCGTTCATAACTGGCTGGAGGAAACCGCACATCTCAAGGCCGAGGGGACCTTTCGCTGGTACACGATGTCACAGGTCGCGAATTTCCTGAATTCGCGCAAACGGGTGACGTGGAAGTTGACCCAACGCGACGGTGTCACTTCGCTAAGTGCTTCCGATTCTCAAACCTTGGCCCACCAGGCATGGAGCCTGCCAGAGAGCAGGTTTGAAAAGCCTGTTGTGATCCAGGGTTCGGCGACAGTCGTACAGGACGGCGACTCGTGGCTCGTGGTCGCAGGCGAAGGGACTGGGCTCGAAATCCAAGCAAGGTCATCCGGAAAATGAGCACCCGCCGATTTTTTCTAAACCTCGCGCTACTTCCAATCCTGGGCTTCGCAGTGGCTTGGAGCGCTAATGCCCAGCAAGACTTACAGTCTGCGGGTCCCGGGCAATCATCACCTCAAACACCAGGCACGGATCTTCCGCAAGCGCCGGCGCCTGAAAAGGTCCAAATCAATTTTGTGGAAGCCGGAGGGAGTTATCAGCAGCTCACCAATGGCTTCGGCGATTGGAGCGGCGGCTACGCTTTGGGCGTGTTCGCGACCGGAAAGAACGTCTGGAACGCCGAAATCAACGGGCAACATGAATTCGGCGATAGTGGGGTGTACTTCGCTGCGGGAGATACGTACAGCTTCAATCCGGATTGGTACGCTTCACTCACGCTCGGATCGAGCGTAGGAGGATTCTTCTGGCCGCGCTTCCGCGCCGATGCGTTCCTGAATCGCAAATGGGGCGCGCGAAAGCAGTTCATTACGACTCTGGGCTACGGTTTCTTCGCCTCCAAGGACGTGCACCGCGACCAGAGTGTTTTTGTCGGCACTACTTACTATTTCCGAGGGCCCTGGATCGTTGAGGATGGAGTGCGATTCAACGTCAGTAAACCCGGTGTGATCTTTTCCCCGGCCGGCTTCGTAGCTCTGACGGAAGGCTCCAACGAACATCACTACGTCACTCTGAACGTAGGGTTCGGACAAGAGGCGTATCAGCTCGTGGGACCAACTACGGTTCTCGCGCGCTTTCCCAGTCAAAATATGACGATCACCTGGCGGCAGTGGGTGGGGAAGAGCTGGGGATTCAATCTCGTCGCCAATTATTACCACAGTCCATTCTATGAACGGGGAGGCGGCAGCTTTGGATTCTTCAAACAGTTCTGATCGTCGCGTATTCTTTCCGCCCGCGCACGGCATGCCGGCATTGACCGACCGTTTCCGCGGATATCGCGGCGGTGTCATTACCATGCACCGCGCACTGACTCGGTTTGTTCTTGAGCCGATCGATTTGGTCGCGTCCGGCCTGCTCGTGTTGGGGCTTTCATTCGCGTGGATCGTCTCGCTGCCGTGGCTCTGCCGGATGTGGGCCTACCTGCTCGGCGCCGGCATGAGAATCTTAGCGGCGAACGCTACACTGGGTCTAACCGAACACCACGTCACGTCCTACGTCCGTTTCGCGATTCCGTATCCCCGAATGGAAGGGATCGCTCCCGATGGCCAGATGTGGTGGTCGACGGCGACCGTCGTTGGTCTGTTGTATGCGGCGAGCTACTTGTTCTCGAAGAAGTTTACGCCGGTTACTTATCTCCTGCGCGCCGTACTTTTAATTCAGATCACGGCCCTGGTATATTTTCTATTCTTCGCGGCAAGCTTCCCACACTCGCCCGACAGTTATATGGAAGGGCTCGTAACCTACCAAATCGCGCTGATCTCGGCCGTCCCCATGTTGTTCGGACTGACGTATTATGTCTTCAAGTTCGGTCTCATCAAGAAAATCGCGCTCACCGTCCTGACAATGGCGCATCTTTCCCTGTTTCTCCCATTGCAAATCCTGCTTCAGGCGATCGTTCTCCAGAAATCGGTACTGTTTATGCCGATGCTCTACATCGTATTCGGACTGCCTTTAGACATCTTCATGATTCTAGCCTTCTACTCGTGGGGAATGAACTGGACGCGAGACCCTAACGTCAAAAGGGGATAGTTCCTGTAGAAAGATCAACGACTTTGCATCCGCAGGCATCGACGGGTGCACTGGGGGCGCGGAAGGCGTGCCACTAGGGGTCGATCCTCACCTTGGCTCGGAGTTCGGCCCACCCCTGTTCAGTGGTACGTCTAAGAATGAACGCCTTCGAAGTAATCGCGGCGACAAGTGTGGCGCGCGTGCTCGACCGTCTCGCGCGCCGTCGCACCGGTGTCGAGCCGCCTCCCGTGCGTGTCAGGGGCGCCGTGGCCATTCACGTTGCCACCGCTTTCAGTTATGCCTGGGCGCTCGGCCGAAGTCCGCGGGCGAGCGGATTTGCATTTCGACGCCCAAAACATGATCGACGGTACGAAGGTGAACCTCGAAATCCAAAACGTAATCGACGCGATGGCGAAAGCATCCGGCGCGTCTCCAGACTGACCCAAACAGTGGGTCAACGTCTCGACGGAATCGCTGAAGGCGGCTCAGAAGTCGCTGGGGCCGCTCTAGGCGGGATCCCCTCGGCACTCAGCAACTGTACCGCGCATTACAGCGGGCCTCTAGACTGGCAATACGTATTGCTCCACGACTGCGGCAATCCCCATGCACGCATCACCGTGGATACGTCTCGGTTCGATGCGCACCACCCGGCAATACGCCCACAGCAGTTCATTGTTTTCTTCCGGTAAGTGACCGGGGAATCTCATCAAAAGCAGGAACGGTTCGTTCGGCTCCAGTTCGTGGTTAACGATCAAAAAAACGCCAGACTCGGAGATATCACGCGTGCGGCCGTCGAGACATTGCGCCGCCGATCCCCAACACATGACGGGAACCGCTATTTCAACGCGCCGTGCGGTTCGCCGCTCCGTCATCTTGCCGCCGAGTTCGCTTTGGCTTCAACGGGCTGCGAGACATTGTTGGAGCTCTTTACCACTTCGTAGAACTGAAACTCGACGCTGATTCCCGACTTCCAGCCCGGCAATTTGCCCAGCCTGACGACTGTTCCACGGCAGAACCAGTCGCGTGACTGTTTCCCCGCTACGATTTCAGGCATCCGCAGACTTATGTCAACTGGTGTGCCAACTTCGAGCGGGAGCTCAGTAACAAAGTAAAGCCCGGTGCCCGAGATATTAGAAGTTGCTTCCAAACGTTGTAGCGTTTCCGGCGATTTGGAGAGTCGAAGCCAGAATGGAACTGTCAATTGGAAACGTGTCGTTTGGCGGCGTCGCATCCTATCCATCAGTATTCTCCTCATCGAGCGGAGAAAAGGGGCCGCTCGGTCGTGACTAGGGATCCTGACTCCTCTCCATAATATCGGCAGGTGTGAGCGATTCTTTAGCTCAGGGGTTGGAGAACCCGACTATTCAGGGGTTACAATGTAAGTAGCTGAATCGTCGATTAGGCCTGCCGCAGCTAGAGACGCCCCCAAAAAATCGCTTCAGCTTCTTGCTGGTGGCGCGCAAAAACTGCGCTCGCATGCGTTTCACGATCGAGTCCCGATCCGGGGTTTAGAAACGCCACGCGAATTTTACGTAGGCGGTACGCTTCACTTCCGATGAATTCACTACGGCATATGTGTCGTCTGCCTCCACGTGACGGTCAGTGAGGAGGTTCTGGCCCACAACACTGAGTTGAGCCCGTTCGGAGAACTTCCAGGTCAACAGCGAGTCAAGCCGAGTGTACGAATGGACGAATTGCGCGGGGAGCGGCCCCACAAAATAGGCGTTTGAATCCCAATCTATGCCGTGCGGTAGATTCAAATGGGACCGTAGCTGTGCCTGGTGTCCTGGATTCGAGCCCTGCGTGTCTGGCACGGTCGTCGTATCTAGGCTGTCAAGATTGGTATGCAGATCCATTTGCAGGAACGAATAGCCGGGGCTTAGCGTCCACCAGTTGGTCACTTTCCACTGGACGGAGGCCTCGGCGCCCGCCGTAGTTCCATAGATTTTATTTGCGAACGATTTTGGAAGAACTAGAAGAGGTGGCGAGGTATTGGGCTCGAAATACGATGGAAGCGGCTCCTGACTTTCGAGATTTCGATAGCTGTTCACAAAAGTTGCCAGATCCACAGAAATTCGCTTGTTGATCTCTGTTCGATACCCCAGTTCATAAGCCACCACGCCTTCAGGCTGGAACTTCGGGTTGCCGAGCAGAACGACCTCGCTAGGTCCCGGCAAAGCTGCCAGGACCGCAATTAGATTCAGGTCGTGTCGCGAGGGAGCGCGATCCGCATCGGAAATGGAAGCCCAAAGCGTCTGGCGATTGCTGAGGTTCCAGGTCACGCGGATACTCGGTTCAAGGACGAAACCAGTAAAGTAATTGTTTTCAAGTTTTGTGCCGAGGTACAAATGAAGAACATCGGGCTTCAACGTGATTTGATCTTCCACAAAGAAGTTCCACAACTGGCCAGCGCGGTCGGCAGGAACAAAAGCCTGGTCGATCGTGCCCACGGTTTGATCCGCGGTGTAGCGATATCCGACGCCCCAGGTCAGATCGTGAATGGGACTCAAGACCACATGATGACGCAAATCGAAATCCACGGTATTGCGGAGCTCGCGGGATTCTGGACCCGATCTCGTATACCGGTCGAAATAGATCTGGATTGTTAAGTCGGACCGGGTTGAAAACTTGCGATTCCACCGGCCCAGGACGTTGCCCCCGGATAAACCGGTATGCCTGAATACGTTGAGGTTTTCTGGAGGCGAAAGAATGGAATGCACGATCGATGCCCCTTCGTCCCCGGCGTACAGGTCTCCTTGGAAGGTAAGCGTGTCAGTATTCGAGAGGTCGGTGTCGACTCGAAAACCGCCATGAAGCAGATGCCACCCATCTCCTCCGCTTCCTCCGCCGATTGCGGAGAAAGGATCGTGAGTCAGATAGTTTGTGAAGATGCGGTAGGCGGGACCCTTATTGATTGATCCACCGAACTGCGCGGTTCCAAAACCCTGCCCCAGCGTGCCGCCACCCCCTGTCACTGCTGCGCCTTGGGTGTCTTGCGCTTTCTTCGTAATGATGTTTATAACGCCGTTCACGGCGTTGTTTCCCCAGACTGTGCCTCCGGGCCCCCGAATTACTTCGATTCGGTCAATGTCTTCAAGGGGCACACCCACGGTGTCCCAGTCGACTCCGCCCAGCAAAGGTGTATAGACCGCCCGGCCGTCCACGAGGACAAGCAGCTTATTCGCAAACTGAGAATTAAAGCCTCGTGCGGAAATAGCCCAAGTATTTGCGTTGATTTGAGCGACATCCAAACCGGGTACCATTCTCAGCAAGTCGGGGATGTTGGTGGCCCCCGAGCGCCGAATATCCTCCTGTCCGATCACGAAAATCGCTGCGGCTACCTGGGACATCTTCTGATCTTCTTTCGAGGCCGAGGTCACGTGGATATTCATTAGGTCTTCGATGCTGCGGTCGGTGAGATCGTCCGACGGTTGCTGAGGGAAAACAGTAAGAGGCGCAGAAAGAAAAATCATCAGGAAAACGAGCGTCTGTACTGTTCGACAACACAGCAGCCACCAAGTCGCTCCTCGATTGGAAAGTGCGCCAAGAGCGAAGCGCCTTCGTTTTTCCATTTGACCTCTCCGTACCGAGCGGCGCTTTTCAAATTTTTGCGCCATTGCCGTGGTTTCAATCGCGTGGAAAGGTATGCCAAGTGCAAGCACAAGCGTTTCGATTTTGCGCTAGCTATTAGGCAATCAGGAACGACTACAGCTTGTGGACAGTTCAGCACCCGGGAAGGGGATGGCAAAGGTGCCAGAGGGGTTGCTAAAACCGGATGACCCGTTTTGTCCGAAACCTATCTCTATGAGCTTGCAGCATTTTCGCTGCAGCTGCTTTAGCGATGTTCTGCTGGCGCAGCTTATCAGTTACCGGGAGGAAGAGTAAGGAATGGGAATCGGCCCTCATACTGAGGATGAGGCACCCAGAAAACAGCGACTCCGGGGAGCTGAGCGGACTGGAATCACTCCGCGCAGAACAGTATGCTCTGGGACTTTGCCATCCTTGCTAAGACTCACGGGGCACTTCGTTCACGATGTTCACCACGTTCACTGAGTGCTCATTCGGCGGGAGTTATGACTCAACTCAGTCACTGCCAATCATTTTCATTAGAGCCCCTGCTCATTTGCAACGGTTACCGTTGATGAGCTGGGCGTCTACTCGCTTGTCTTCGCGGGACTTCTACTTCCTACAACTTAGCCGCTATCCAATGGCGCAACGTTGACCATCTTCACTACCTTCACGCGCGGGGCCAGTTCATCCCAGCTCTAGCCAGCGGCGGCCCCTTTTCCGATGATACGGCTCCACAGCCAAATCGACAGAGAGCCCGCGATTTCCGGTAACCGGACTGTTGAGAAACGAGGATACTCGGCGGCCAACGTCGTGATGCTGGGATACATCGGGAGCTCACAAATAAGGAAACGTTGCAGTTAAGGATTTACATGGAGCGGAACCGAGTTCCTCGCAATGTTCTGAAGCCTTCGAAAGTTTGGCATGGTCATGACCGTGAATTCGACTCCTATACCTCCGGTCGGAAGTGACGTTCGGATCAGTGCTCGACTGTGGGTTTCCTCTCTGAGTTCCAAAGAGATCTCAATTTCGCTTCCGACTGGAACGGTGTTCCGCGTCTCAATGAAGCAGCCATTCAGGCTGATGCCACTAACGACCCCAGTTATGCACGGGCTCGAGCCGACTACAATTCGCGCCGGTATCTGACAGCGAAGGCGACTGAAAACTCTTCTTTCAACTTGGCTAAAGCTCACCAGAATCTTTGGCTCCAGGCACGGCCGATCCTGCGCCTGCTGGGGGGGATCGACCATCAAGGGAGGTTCGTGCTGTTGAACATCAATTGGCCGGGGACGGCTATAAAAGCGTTTATAGCAGTCAATACAGTGGAACGGACGCAGCAAGAGAAACCGTAGGAAGACGCGCTCCACAAAACCACGTCGACGAGACCTGCGGACTCTCTTGCTCCCACAGTAGACGCATCTCAAGTCTGCGGTTTTGTTCGACATTTCCATCGAAACCTCGCTAGACCAGTTACGTTCCTAACAGCACAATGATTGCTACCAGCTCGGTATCAGTCAAGGAAAATGCCCGCTTGGGGTCGTATGCCACTTAACGGGCCGTTCGCAAAACCCATAGAAGGGTTCGCCCGGCTCTGGCGCGATCTCGGCGATCGCGCGATTTCAACAGCTAGGTCGCCTAAGTCCAGATTAACCCGGTTACCGGACATGCGGAGTACTAGCGAAGGACTCGCCCGGTTGCAGTGGTTGTGGAGCTCCTACGCGCCTAGTAGAGCGGCTTAGATGTTTTCATTACCAGGGGTCCATCCCGAAAGCTGCTCCCCCATGGTTATGACGCAATCCGACAATTTACTAAAGTTTCGCAGGCGGTTTGCCGATACCTTCGAAAAGCTGGTCGCGTCGCTGCCGCCGAGGGTTCGCGATGGTCACAAAGCAGGAGAGACTATGCGGCGGCGCCTCGGTGAAGTCGATTGGGATGGAGCGTGAACTATGAAAGCCTTCGACGAACTGTTCGACGACACAATTGCGTACGCTTTCTTTTACTTGTGCGAAAGACGGTGCACTGCGACGTCGGAGGTAGTGAGTGCTACCGTGTCCTTCGCGATGTTTGCTGGCGTTCCGGATGATCAGGTCGCCGCGGGTAAGATGAAGATTCTCACTCGGGCAAAGGTACTGCTCGGCGCAAGCGCGGTGGAGGTCAACCGATGAAACGCGAACATAACGTGATCTGCATCACCCGTGGCTCAGGGTTCCGGATTGACCCGACCTTTACCGGCGAAGAATCCAACATATTGTGGGCTCTTGCCTGTGGAAGAACCGAGAGGCAGGTATGTAACGATTTTCGGATGGAACCGACAACATTCCTTCGCTTGATGCACGACATGCGGAAAAAGGTCGGCTCTGCGGACAACGTTACTCTAATCGCGTGGGCGAAACATCGGATCAACGGCGGCGACCAAGAAATCGACAACCCGGCAAGAGATGGACGATTTGCGTGATTGTTCGCCACAAACACATGATCCGCTTGAGATTCTAAGGCGGTGCGATTCCCAACCATGAGGCCGGATCGCCCGCTAATGCGTCGCCGTCGGGACAAGCTCATTCAGAAATCAACATTTGAATGCCACAAGTACAGGCAGGCGGGACCCATGCGGGATAGAACTTGGCTCCGACCAAGTCTGCAAAAATCAAGCGAATCGCCAGAATGAGGAGGTTCGGAACATGATGCAGGAAGAAAAGTTCTACGTGATTCAGCGCCAGACTGACGGCAAGTTTTTCGCCGGCGTACTCGAAGGATGTTCCAAAATGGAATATACGGACCACGTTTGGCTGATTCGAACTGACGCGACGGGGCACGCCGAAAGCACAGCACGACGCCGATACGAAACGATCGCTAGAAAGAACTCGGTCGGAAAACACAAATGCAAGGTGTGCTGCGTGCACGCAACGTACGTGATCGACGAAAGCGGTCAGGAATTCGATGCTCTGCCAAAAGGAGTCGAAGCGCATCTTATCTGACTGGCAGCGACGCGGAGTCCGGTCGGCCCGGAAGAGCTTCGATTGCACGCCTCTGTAACGGTATCACCGTCATCCACTTCGGGTGTTCGCGATCCGTCCGCTGATCAGTGCTCTTTGTAGCTTCGAGGCTCGAAGATCTCGCTCAGGTAGTCATGGCTGCCAGGGATGCGCTCCAGATGCGGGTAAGCTACGCCGCCTGCATATTGAATGACGCGTGTTTCCACTGAGTCAAAGTTGCGAACAATTACCGAGATCTTGCCGTTTCGTGGGTGCCCGATCGATTCGTTCAGGACATCGGCAGAATAAGCTCGGCCATCTACCGCCAGAATCGTCATGTGGGGTCCGAGACCCGCGTCGTAGGCTGGCGTTCCAGGCCAGACGTCGTCGATCGAAGCGTCTTTGTTCACGTCCATCCCGATTGAATATGATCCGTGATACTCAATTGGACTCAAGTCAGCGTCGAAACGCGCATTGTTGGGAGTCGCATTGTAAACGAGCCGCCAGCCGGAAGCCTCCAAGCCATCTATCGGCGGCTTACCATTCACTTGGTAGACGCGCGTCTCGAAGAACGTGTGCCAGTCATACGGGCATATTGCCGATAGGGATGCTTCGACGTCCTGGCGAGTGTAGGGATTGACAATCGGCCCGGTGTCACGCTGACCGAAAAAACTCCTCAAGAAATCATCGAGCGAAAGACGGCCATGGGATTGTTCGCGAATCAGGACATCGGCACGCAACCAGATGAGAGCTCCCTCATCATAGTAGTCCTGTCCGCGGCGGAGCGAGGACCATCCGTCATCGACTGTACGCAGTACCCAGTCTTCCGCCGCTGTGTCAACAAGAGCCGTGGAAGCGCGACCTGACTCGCGCGCAAAGTCCGCAGCATCCCGTCCGAGATAGTCGCGCATGTAAGCGGCGTCATTGAAGCCGGCGCGCGTTGCAAGTAGCATGCCTATGTATTCGTTCAGGCCCTCGTACACCCACAGCAGAGACGTCCGCTCGGGACCCTGATAGTCGGGTTTTGAGTACAGCTCCGCAGGACGCCGGTACTTGCCGTCCCACGAGTGCGATTGTTCATGGGCGAGAAGCGGCCAACCGAAACTCTGGAGTTCCTCTTTCTTTGACAGACCCGCGTCACCGATTCCATTCCACGGCGAATCCTCGTGCTCGAGTCCGTCAAAGAAATGCAGTCCGCTTTGCGACACAAGAAGGTGGAGGGTCTGCCAATGTCGGAAGCCAAACATAGCCCGATCCTGGTCGACTAGCTTCCCGAACAGAGCGAAAGCGTGCGCGTCGTCTGCGGTGTCAACAGCGGCCTGGCTATCGCCCGTGATGTCGAGCTCCGCAGGCCAGCCCGACGCCAGCGGCACCGCGCGGAAGAAATCGCCCGCCAGCACTGGCGAATCGATCAAACGTTCGAGCGAAACCAGCGCGAAATTCACGCGGTTCCCGGTCTGACCGGTCACATCGAGCGAACTGCCCTGTTTCCAGTTTGGAGGCAGAAGAACCGACGGCTCAACTATCAACACGGTTTTGTCGATGCCGCGCGGGTACAACACGACCGTATTCCAGGAGAGTAAGAGCTGGTGACCTGATATCGTGTTTTCCAGCACGGTGTCGAAGTCGACGGCTATCCGAGCGGTGCCCTCTGGAACTTCAACGTGAAACGTGAAGATGTCCTCGGGATCGCGCGTCCAGGGCAGTATCACGTTGCCGGAATGAATCCGTAGGGCGGCGAACTCTTGAATGGGGCCGGTTGGTCCGTGTTCGCCTGGGATCCAGCTCGGATATGCGAGTGTGAGGGCGCCGGGCCGCACCTGAATTTCCTCATGCACATAAGCGATTCGCTGTGCAGCGTGCGTTTCGTCGACCACTAGCGACATCGCAGCCGCTGACCCTTCCTGGGCAAACGCAACCGCAGAGCCTGCCGTCATTGCGACTAATAATGGCACGATACATTTGGCGGAGCGCAGCGCGTTCATGAGCGTGACTTGTGTTCAGGTGAACCGGATCGATCCAAATTCTGCCAGAAAGCTGTCCTTATGGCCACGCAAAATCTCCGGCTTCCTAGTCCGGTCGCAGAGGAGATCCGACGATGACTTCCGGTCGCGCCACGATATGCATGGAGCGCGCCGAGCGTCCGATGGGCCGTGCTAAGTTCCGACTCCTGTTGCCAGCTTTGGTATGATCAATTCGATGCCTTCCAATCGATCAATAATTCGCAGCGTTATGATTCCGGAACTGGCGTATCCGGACATCGGCGACGCTATTGTTTGGTGGTGCCAAATCGTTCGGATTTAACTTCCCCCTGAGAGGTGCGATCGGTCGTTTCCACTGCAGGCCGGCTTCGGCTCACTGTGCGGACGCCAGGGTCCAAATGTCGAGCACCCCGGTGGAGGCGCGTTGATTGGCGTTGCCCTCGGGAAGAGCAATCTTACCGTCCACCACGATGGGACTATTCCAGTGCCCGTTGCCACACTCTAGGTCGGCGATTTGATTTCCTTTTGCTGGATCATAGACGCGCAGCCCGCCCTTGGGACTATAGACATATAGCAGGCCGCCGGCCACCACCGGACTTGTACCGCCCGTACTGTTCTTCCACATCGCGACGAGCTTGCCGCTTTGGAGGGTCCAAGCGGCGGTGCCGCCGCCGTCGGCGGAGAACAGCCAGGTGTCCCCGCCATGGCGCCACACAGCTGGCGCGGTGAACAAGCGCGTGCCTGAAGGCGTCGAGATGTTCTGTAGTTCACCATCTGCATGCGGAGCGGGGCCTGCAATAGTCTTCACGCTTAGCAGCCGGATCAGGCCATCTTTGCCTCCCTGCGCCAGAACATCGCCGCCGAGCAACACCGGTGAAGTCGATCCTAAGTCGAGGTCACGTTCATTGAGCTGGGCGTTGTCCGCTGGAGTGTAGTTTCCCAACATCTGGGTGGCGTCTGGGTTGAGCTCGATGACGGAGTCCCCCCAATTCGTCTTGCCGTCGTAAGGGCCGTTGCCGGTAGCCACGAAGATATTGCCAGTCGCGACATCGATCACAGCGCCGGCTCGGCCCCAGATGGCAGATCGGGAATTCGGGCACGAACTAGGGTCGATTAAGCCGCCGCGGTTGCTGCAGAGCGAGTTCCACACTTCCAGTAGCTTGCCGTTCTGGGAGTTGAGGATCGCGACGTGTCCTTGATAGGGGGAACGATCGCCGATATACCCTCCGGTAACGGCAACGATGTGCCCGCGGAATTCTTTAAGCGGCGAGGCGATCTTCTCGCGAAGCGGCAGTAGCGTGATAGGAGTCGTCCATAGCGCATGCCCGTCGGAGACAGTTAGTTTCTGCACTGTGCCATCGGGAGCTGCGGCGTAGATGTGTTGGCGGTCGGGATCGGCTACCGGGGTGCTGTTGGAGATTTGGCGCGTACCTGCCCAGGAGTCATACATGGGCGGAGTGTATTCCCAAAGAATAGCGCCTTCGTTGGCATCCACCGCGATGGTCTTGCCGTAGGTGGTGGTCACGAAAAACACGTCATGGCTAGAGCCCTTTACGATGACGCCGTGGAGGTAAATGGCCGAGGCATCTACGATCCCGTCGAGCTTGACCTGGCGCCGGCTTAGGGACGCGATGGTCGCGGGGGTAATGCGGGTGGCGCCAGTCGAGGAGCTGGAGCTGGCTAAGTCCCAGCCAAACTGAGTCCAGTCCTCTGCCGCCTGCTGGCTCAAGGCGCCCGAGTTGCCGATTGCCGCAACGATAAACAATAGTAAGAGCAACCGCCTGCAGAAAGCCGCACCAAGAGCCATCAGTTCAGTCATACGCCAGCCTCTACGGAGAGTATGCCCCGTCTCCAACTTCTGCACAAATTAGGAGTAATCCGATTTATCGGGAAGTGATTGCACGGCTTTAGGGATGCTCTAAGATATTCTCCGGGTGTTCTCCATTTTGCCGCTGAGAATTGGTGAATCGATTTTGGATGCCGATGCGGCCGAACCCGTCTAATATGAGCCCGCGTAATCATATCGAACCTCGCTCCTCGCCACCCCTGCTTGCTGATTCCAGCAAGCGGCTCCTGCCGTGGTTGATCGCCGTGGCATTTTTTATGGAGTCGCTCGATACGACTATTCTAAGTACGGCAGTACCGACAATCGCGGCAGCGCTCCATGTCGCTCCGCTTAGCATGAAATCCGTTCTCGCAAGCTACACCCTGAGTCTTGCGGTTTTCATTCCCATCAGCGGCTGGATGGCGGACCGATTCGGAACGCGCCTGGTGTTCACTTCCGCGATCGGCATCTTCACTCTGGGGTCGTTTCTCTGCGGCATATCGAGCAACATCCATGCGCTGGTGGCGTGCCGGATCCTGCAGGGCTGCGGCGGATCCATGATGGTGCCCGTCGGGCGGCTGACGATCGTGCGCACGTTCGCGAAATCCGAGCTCGTTCGAGCCATGAGCTTCGTCGCCATCCCCGGTTTGATTGGCCCCATGCTGGGACCGATCGCCGGCGGCCTGATCGTCGGATACCTTCACTGGAGGCTTATTTTCTTCGTGAATATTCCGATTGGACTTGCCGGTTTGTGCTTGGTCTACCTTCACCTCCCGGATTACCGCGAAGAGCACACCGATCCCCTGGACCTCACCGGGCTGATTCTGTTCGGATCCGGCATCGGGCTGCTTTCCTACGTGTTGGAAGTGTTTGGCGAACACACGCTGAATTCACGTGAAACTCTGGGGCTCTTGGCCGTTTCCATCATTCTGCTGGCTGGCTACGGATTTCATGCGACGAGGACCCCGCATCCGATGCTGCGTCTCGCGCTGTTTCGGATCCGCACGTTTCGGGCGGCAGTGAGTGGCAGTTTCGTGACCCGCCTTGGAATAGGAGGCATCCCATTTCTTTTCCCGCTCCTTTATCAGGTGGGCATGGGGTTCACCCCGATTCAGTCCGGCCTGCTTATGATGCCGCAAGCGATCGCCGCCATGAGCCTAAAGCTGACGATGCCGCGAATTTTGGCGCGCTTTGGCTACCGCGCCGTGCTGATCTCGAATACGCTGATCATTGGCTTACAAATTATGCTTTTCGCGACGATCGGGAACGGTTCGCGAGTGTGGCTAATCGTGGTCGAGGTGTTCTGCTACGGATTCTGCACGTCGCTGCAATATACGAGCATGAACACGCTCGTTTACGCTGACGTCAGTGAGGAACAGGCGAGCAGCGCGAGCTCCATTGCGAGCACGATGCAACAGATGGCCATCAGCTTCGGCGTCGCTTCGGCGTCGCTGGTGACTGCATTCTTCATTCCCGATCGCCATAGTTCCAGTGCCCCGCAATTCATTCACGGCATCCACCGAGCGTTCTTCGTGCTTGGCGGGATGACCCTCCTCTCCACGGTGGTTTTTCGCGAATTGAAAAAAGGAGACGGTGACGCGGTGAGCCATGGAAAAGAACTGCATGCAGGTTAGGACACCGATGCGAACGTGAACGCGCTAACCGGAGAAGTGCTGGCCTTTGGAGCTCAGTTTCTTTCACCTTCCGCGCTTGACCGTGCCTGCAAAGCCATCCCGACCAATGTCGCGATCAGGATTGCAGGGTAAAGTTGCCCGATGAGCGCTTCTGCCGTGGCCAGCGACCGCGCAATGCGATGTACTGGATACGCGTCACCGTAAGTTACGGTCGTGAGGGTCGCAAAACTGAAGTAGATTAAACGGGACGGTTCACCTGTGGGACTTCCAACGATGGACGATTGGAAATGGATTGCCTCCGGAATCTTCTCCAAGAGCAGCCTGTAGCCGAACGCCCAGGTCAAGCCGATCAGCAAATAGGCGGCGATGCCGCCCATGACCCGGTGCACACTGACCGGGCCGGGACGAAACGTCTGCTTCAGCGTCATAACCACGAGGATGGCCATGCCCAACACTTTTAGCGCCGTATCCCAGTCCCACTGGATGAGCGAAGGATTGATTTCCACGACCAAGTCCGCTGTGAATGCCAGGATGGTCAGCCCGATGATGAGATACATGATAATCGGCTGGCGGATCGTCGCGATTGCACCGGAGACGAGCATGAGTGCGAAAGTGAGGTCCAATGCAACTCGCTCTGGCCGTGACTGGCGAAACATTGGAACAAAAATCGTCATAAGCACCAGAAATCCAAGGAAGAGACTCAAGCCCCGATCGTGACTCCAGAAACCGGGCAGCGGCAGCTTCATTTGTTCGTCAGCCATTTAATTTTCACCTTTGGTTTGCTATTCAGCTCGCAAACTTTCTCCGAGGCACTTCTTTTACCTGGAAACAACACTTTCATCAAATTAGGCGTTCGATGCACCAGATAAAGCACGGTAGTAGCCGGCTATTTGTCCGCTAATCCGACTTATCAGGAGTCAGCTGCGTTGCTGAATAGTCTCTCTACATAACTTACCCGATAGACGTGATCCGAGGAGGTTTTTCATCTTTCCATGGGAACCCAGACTGGAAGGAGACGCATCGCCGGTGGGTTTCTAACGGGGGAAAACGGCGATGACTTGCCGTAAGCGCGAACACACAGATGGAACATACGATTAGTGCGGCTGCGTGGCCCCGGATTGTTCGTGCGATCGATACATACCCAATATACTCGCACCGACGGACATCAAATGGTTCGTCCCACCTCCGCGGCCATCGCCAAACGTACGGCGCTACGCCCCGTTGAACGCGCGCTAGCGATCGGCTATACCAAGACTGTTCGAAATCGAACAGTCTTACGCCAGAGTGTTGTCCAATAATTCACAACATGAAGACTGCCGTCCTCACCAAGAAACAGTATTGCTCCGTCCCTTGTCCGACGTGCGGTGTCGCTGCTGGACGCCGTTGCAAACTTAGTGTGGGCGGGCTGCGCTTTACACCGCACAAGGACCGAAAGCTGTCCGCTACCGAGGCCGTGGAAAGAAAACGGCACCGTCGGAAGTAATCCATTTGATTCCATGGCCATGTCGGTTCCTTCCTCCCGAGCCTTTGTGACACGCTCTTAGAAGGCAACTTGAAACAACTATAAGACTTAGCTGAGTTCGTTTTGTAATTTTCGAGTCCTGCGCGTTCGTGCCTTGACAGCATATATGTGCTCCATCGCGACACACTCCAACTCGGTCGGCGCCGGCGGGACAATCCTGCACCTGAGTTGTTGAGCAGCGACATCGCTACAGTATGTCTTGCGCATGTTAAACTTCAGCCGGTTTTTCGATTCGTTCTGGAGCGGCTATGAGCGAAGACGACGGCCACGCAAAAGACCTCAATCCCAACCCTGCGGCAACGGAAAGTTCAAGCACTCCTTCCGTAACCCTGGATCTCATGACGACCATCGCCGGCTCGCCATCCGGACTGACTAGTGGACCGGCAACTCTAGAACCCAAATTTATCGGTCCTTACAAACTTCTACGCCGGCTCGGCGAGGGGGGCATGGGACAGGTCTGGCTCGCCGAACAGACTGCGCCCGTGCAGCGCCAAGTTGCACTCAAGCTAATCAGAGTCGGCCGGTACGACGACGAACTCTTGCTGCGCTTTCGCTCCGAACGGCAATCGCTCGCCATGATGGATCATCCCGCCATCGCCAAGGTCTTCGACGCCGGAGCGACGCCCGATGGCCAGCCCTATTTTGTGATGGAGCACGTGCCCGGCGTGTCGATCACGAAATACTGCGACGAAAAGCGGCTCACGATCAGGCAGCGCCTGGAACTCTTTTTGCGAGTTTGCGAAGGGGTTCAGCACGCCCATCAGAAAGCCATCATCCACCGCGATCTAAAGCCGGCGAACATTCTGGTCACGGAAGTCGATGGCAAGCCGATGCCGCGGATCATCGACTTTGGATTGGCCAAAGCCATTGGGCCGCAGATCAGTGATGAAACCATGATGACGCGCGCCGGCGACTGGGTTGGGACGCCGGGATACATGAGTCCGGAGCAGGCCGATGGCAACACCGACATTGACACAAGAACGGATGTGTACTCGCTAGGCGTGGTCCTTTACGTTCTGCTCACTGGCGACCAACCGTTCGATGTGAGCCCATGGAAGAAGCAGCCGTTTTATGAAGTAATGCGGCAACTGCGCGAGATTGATCCGCTCAAGCCGAGCACGAAGATCCGCAAACAGGACGCAGTTACGTTGGCCAAACTGGCTCACAGGCGCCAAAATGAGCCGCGGATGTTGGTTAGACAGGTAAGCGGAGACCTCGATTGCATCGTTCTGAAGGCGCTCGAAAAGGACCGCAACCGGCGCTACGCGACGCCCCTGGAATTGGGCGCCGACGTCAATCGCTATCTGCAGAATGCGCCCGTTTCTGCACATCCGACCGGCATCGCTTATCGCACACGCAAATATGTCCGGCGTCATCGTGTGGGCGTCTCAGTTGCCTCAGCGGGAATGGTGTTGCTGATCGGCTTTGCTGTAGCTCAAGCGATTGAGCTGCGCAAGATTCGGCAACAACGAGACCGCGCAGACCGCATCACGCATTTTATGACCGGCATCTTTCAGGTGCCCAATCCCAGCGAGTCGCGCGGAAACACGGTCACCGCCCGCGAAATTCTCGACAGGGCCTCGCAACAAATCGGTAACAACCTGAATAAGGACCCGGAGCTCCAGGCGCAGTTGATGGGAACCATGGCGCAGACGTATACAGGGCTGGGCTTGTATGGCCGCTCGCAAGATTTGACAGAACACGCGCTGGCGATTCAAAGCTCACTTTTTGGAGAACGAAACCCGGAAACACTGGCGAGCGAAAGTTATCTGGCCCAGATCCTCCGGGCTCAAGGGCACTTGCCCGAGGCGGAAAAGTTGTTGCAAAACACACTTGAGGCCCAGCGCCAGGTTCTCGGCCCCAAGGATCCCGACACTTTGGCGTCCATGGATCGCCTCGGTTATGTTTATGCCAACGAAGCACGTCACGCTGACGCTGAAAACATGTTCCGCCAAACACTGAACGCAGAGCGCAAGGTACTTGGCCCGGACGATCCTCAAACCCTGAGCACTTTGAACGAGCTGGCAGAAGTTCTGACGCCGCAGGGGCGATATGCGGAAGCAGATCAGATTTATGGCGAACTGATCGCAGCGCAGAAGCGAACTCTGGGTCCGGATCATCCCGCTGCCCTGCTTTCGATGTCACACGCGGCTGAGAATCTGGAGGAGGAGGGTCGCCTCCCAGAAGCTGAACAGCTGTATTCCGACGTGATTGCCGCTCAGCGGCGCGTGCTGGGGCCGGAACATCCCCAAACTCTTAGGGCAATGACGATGCTTGCTCTCACCATCGCGAAGGAAGGTCGTTACTCCGAAGCGGACAAACTCCAGAGTCAAGTTATCGAGATCAAGGCCCGCGTGCTAGGTCCAACCCATACCTCCACGTTGCAGAGCATGGAGATGGAAGCGTTGGGCCTCAGCCGCGAGGGACATTATGCCGATTCAGAGAAAATGTTTCGCGACGTGATCGAGACAGCGGAGAAAACCAGTCAGCCGGCCACAGTGGCCGAGGCTTGGTACAACTTTGCCTGCGCTGAGGCTGCAAGAGGCCGGACGGACGAAGTATTCGCCGATCTGAACCACGCCATCGAAAACGGCCTCATCTCACCGGGAGAACTTTCAGCTGATCCGGAATTGAAGTCCCTCCACGGCGACCCACGATTCGACGACTTAGTCGTCAAGGCACGCGCAAACAACAGCGCGAGGAAAAAGTAGGAAGCGAGAGGGCGCTCGTTCCATTTTTCGCCATCTGGGGGCTCTTCACAGCGTTAGTTCGGGTTCAAATCCCGATGGAGACGTCAGATCATGACGTAGAAAATCAATGCCGCAAAACTCGGGCGGGGTCAGTGCGCGCGGCGCGCCACCCGGGCAAGATGCATGCTGCCAGTGAGGCGATGGTCATCACCACCAACGCCGAGCCGAATGCCAGCGGGTCGCGTGGGCTCACTTTGTAGAGGAGGTTCCCAAGCAATCGCGTCAATGCAAGTGCCGCGGCGGTGCCAAGCAACACGCCGCCTCCCGTCAGGGTCAAGCCACGCGAGATCACCAGCCGCAACAAATTGGATGCATCCGCGCCAAGAGCCATGCGCAGCCCCAGTTCGCGGCTGCTTTGCGACACCGCAAACGAAATCACGCCATAGAGCCCAATGGCCGCGAGCAGCAGCGCCAATGCACCCAAGACCCCAACCAAGGTTAACGCTACTTTCTGCGGAGATGTGGAGCGATCCAACTCCTCCTGCAGGGTGATCACCTCGTAGAGCGCCAGGTCCGGGTCCAGGGCGTGCACCTCGCGCGCTAGTGCCGTCGCCATCGTTTCCGGGCTCAGCGGTGTTCGGATGTATAAGCCCGCACTACGGTCAAAATTCTGCCGCAGTGGCACGTAGAAAAAGGGTTTCGGTGCCTCCCGAACGCTCTCGTACTTGGAATCCATTGCCACGCCGACCACCTGCATCCATCGGCCCTCGACCTGAACACGCTCTCCAATCGGGTTCCGACCGCGCCAATACTGCGCGGCCATGGTTTCATTCACGACGGCCACGAGGGCAGCCTTTTCGTCGTCCGCGCGGGTGAACTCGCGGCCCGACAGCAAGGGGATGCCCATGGTCACGAAATAATCTGGCCCCACTTCGTTGTACTGCACGGTGGGCTGCTCCTCTGACGGGTGTTGATAGCCATCAACGGCAATCGGTGTCGAAGAAAAACTTCGATAGCTGAGCGGCGTCATTCGCGCGAACGCTGCCGACTCGACGCCAGGCAGTGCCTTCACGCGCTCCAACAGCTCGTCCTGGAAATTCTGGGCGCGCTGCGCATCGTATCCTGCTGGCACTAAATTGACGGCAGTGTCCAGCACTTCATGCGTCGAAAAACCCGGGCTGGTATTTCGAATTTTCTGCAGGCTCTGCAGGAGCAACCCTGCTCCGACCAGCAAGACAAAACTCAGCGACACCTGAACCATCACCAAACCCGAGCGGGCCCACGCTTTTGCACCGCCACCAAGGACACCCGCCGAATCGGATTTCAACGCGGCGGCAACATCGATCTTGCCGATCTGCATTGCGGGAACCAGCCCGAGCACCAGCGTCGCGAGTAGGCAAACCCCGGCGCTCATCGCAAGAACGCGCCAGTCGATCTCGCCCGGCAGGTGCATGGCCACGCCACCCCGTGCGGGGAAGAGCAGAACGAGCGCGTGACTGCACCAGTGCGTTGCCACGAGTCCACCGGCTGCGCCAAAAGCCGAGAGTATCAATCCTTCCGTAAGAAGTTGCTTCAGCAACCGGCCGCGTCCCGCGCCGATGGCAAGCCGCACCGTCATCTCGTGCCGCCGCGCAAAAGACCTGACCAGCAGCAGATTGCCGACGTTCGCGCAAGTGATGAGCAAAACAAAAACCACCACGGCGACCATGATTTCCAGAGTGGGCAGCAGCGTGCCTGAGTTGTTGAACGGTGTTTGCCATAACGGCCACAGCTTGATGCCGCGGCCGCGGTTCGTTTCCGGATAGTCCGCTTCCAAACGTCTGGCAACGGCGGAGATTTCTTGCTGCGCCTGCGCGCGAGTGACGCCGGGCTTGAGCCGCACGTAAGCTTCAATCCACCGTGCGCTGCGGTCCTCTAATTTGTATCCGCCCGCTTCAAAGTTTTCCTCCATCGACGCTGGGACCCAGAACTGCACCGCCCAGCCCACAAAGGTTCCATAAAAGCCATCTGGCATGACGCCAACAATGGTGTGCTCCACATTGTTTAGCCGTTGCGTTTTCCCGATGATTTGCGGATCGCCCTTGAATCGTCCTTGCCACAACTGGAAGCTGATCACCGTAACGGGATGGGCGTTGCGCCCCGAGTCCTCGCCCGGCTCGAATCCACGCCCAAGAATGGGATGGACCCCAATCGCATCAAAATAATTCGCGGATACGATGCTCCCTACCATAACCTCAGCGCGGTCGCCGTTGCTGAGTGTGGTCCCCATAATTTTGCTCACAATAAACGAATCAATGAGCGTGCAACTCCTCTGCAAATCAAGGAGATCCGGCCACGAGATGTCAGTCGGGCCGGACTCGGCGCGCGCCGTTCCCGTAAGAGCGAGCAGTTGCTCCTGGTGGCTTACCGCCGGGTACGGACGAAATAAGATTCCCTCGACCCAACTAAAGACGGCTGCATTGGCGCCAATGCCCAGGGTCAGGCAAAGGACCGCCATGACGGAAAAGCCTGGGCTGCGTCGGAGTATCCGAAAACCGAAGCGGAGGTCTTGCAGCGTGGTCTCGATCATGGGCAGTCCTCTCTGCTCGCGGTACATTTCCTTGGTTTGCTCGATGCCACCAAGGTCGAGGAGCGCTTGGCGGTGCGCTTGTTCGGGGCTCATGCCCTGGCAAAGGTTGCCTTCCACGGCCATTTCCAAGTGCGAGCGCAGTTCCGCGTCCAAGTCGGCTTCGAGATGACGCCGGCGGAAGAGGGAAGCGAGACGGTGGAGAAACGCTCGGCAGAGTTCGCGCATAATTAACTCGTCCTCAGCACCCGGTTGATCATGGCGGACATGCGATCCCAGTTTTCTGCTTCCTCTGCAAGCTGTTTGCGACCAGCACGAGTTAACGAGTAGAACTTCGCATTGCGGTTATTTTCGGAAATACCCCACTTGGACACGACGCATCCTCGCTGCTCGAGCCTCAGCAGCGCGGGATAGAGTGTTCCCTGGTTCAATTGCAGCAGGTCTTCGGAGACCTGCTGGATACGAACGGCGATCCCGAAGCCGTGCATCGGCCCCATGGATTCGAGGGTCTTCAGCACGAGCAGATCGAGAGTGCCTTGCAAAACTTCGGATTTTGGGGAAGCCATACGCTCCTTTAGACGATCAACAGGAGAAAAAGAGAGCTTGCCACATTTCTGTTAATCGTCAATGGGAGTTTTGGAGGAGGCCTAGATGTGTCTGAACCTACAAGCTCGCAGCGTGGCAGGCAGAAAGGCCGGCCGGATCTCGGACGCTTCCCTCGATGTGGCCATCGCGGCTTCGTTCAAACGGGGCTGTGGGACGTGAAATTGAGGTTTTAGACGAATTGCCACTTCCTCGGAAGTTGCGCGGAACCATCCCAAGTTTGATTTGCCGCGTTCGCGCGAGCGCCCAGAAACGGTTCCTTTTGAGGCCGGTTCCTTTACTTTCGGGCAAGCGGATCTTCAACGATTCTGAGAGATCCACAACTGGGGATGGGCCCCTTCGGGCGCCTAATCGCCATGGATTCTCTGGATTTTCCCGGCGAGTTTGAAGTCGTTCTTCGTCAGGCCTCCGGCGCTATGCGTTGATAAATCGATGGTGACCTTGTTGTACGCGTTGGACCAGTCCGGGTGATGATCCATTCTGTCGGCCGCGACTGCTACGCGCTTCATGAACCCAAATGCCTGTCTGAAATCCTTGAATTCAAAAATGCGGTGTAGGTTTCCCTTCACCAAGCTCCAGCCATCGAGTTTGCTCAGTCCCGCTGCAACTTCCTGTTTTGATAGCTTTCCTCTGGTCATCGGCGTCCCCTACCTTACGACACCTTCGGTTGAGTCAATGATCTGTGGAGAAACCTGGCCTTTAGGATGCTCCGTGAATATCGGTGACGTGGATTGTGTTGGTAACTTTGTCGACCGTACCCATCACTTTGACTTTCTGACCCGCAAACTGCACGGGCTTCTGCTGGTCGTCCAAATCATAGACCGTCTTGGACGTGGCATCGTATAGAACGAACTTGGCTCCGCCCTTCACACAGCCGAGAGTGCACCCCTTAGCATCTTTTATATCTGCATGCGACTTCATCATCCCGTCGTGGGATCCCATTTTGGCGCAGGCGCTATCCATTATCTCGCCATTGAAGGTGCGATCCTGCGCAATGCTAATACCCACGCTTAACAGCACCAGCATCAACGATCCAAATATAGCCAATGTCAGTCGTTTCATGTGAAGCGCCTCCTTCTAGTCTGAATTCCCAAGCGAGCAAAGATAAGAAATCATCTGGTGCCGTGTCTGTCCAACATTGGACACCCTGGGTGGGTCGCCTCCTTTCGCCGATTTCTGTATCTGCAAACGCGATGTACTGCAGGGAGCGGGACCGGAAATTAGAGGCGGCGAGGGAACAGCGGAAGGATCGCCGCCAGCGAGTCGCTTGACGGATGAAACGGATTACTTCCGGTTGGCTGACGATCCAGGGATCAAACTGTTCGGCCACGAAGAGTGTACAGTTCCCTTGAAATGGTTATCCAGTTGACTCGGGTAACTACGATTCGTCATATTGGCACGGAAAGCCTATAAGCTCGAGGTCTACATGTCTGAACCCAAGGGGCCCCGACGACAGGTGATGATCTATCTGCTGCTCGTCTTTGCTTTCAGCGCGATTTTCTACTTCCTGATCCTGAGAGCGCACAGGCTTGCAGCCGGTGGAGGTCTCTACGTTGTGGGCATTATGTGGTGCCCGGCGCTGGCGGCGGTGGCGACTCTCAAGCTCAACGGTCGCAAACTCGGTGAACTTGGCTGGAAATGGCCGCAGGGCAGGTATGCAATCATGAGCTGGCTCATCCCGCTCCTGTACGCGACGATCTCCTACGCTATTGTGTGGGCTGGCCGGCTGGGCGGTTTTCCTAACTACGAATTCCTGCAACACCTTGTGCCGCGGATGGGTCTGCGCGCTTCGCCCCTGGTCTCCACGGTCGTGTATTTGTTGCTGGTGGGCAGTTTCGGCCTAGTTGGGAATTTGGCGACGGCGCTGGGTGAGGAGATCGGTTGGCGTGGCTTCCTGGTTCCAGAGCTGTTCAAGACCACGGGGTTTACCAGCACGGCTCTGATCAGCGGGCTGGTGTGGGCCTGCTGGCACTATCCCATCCTAATCTGGGGGGATTACAACGCGGGAACGCCGACGTGGTATGGCCTGACATGTTTCACGATTCTGCTAGTGGCGATCTCTTTCGTCTTCGCTTGGATGCGATTGAAATCCGGAAGTCTGTGGGTGGGAGCACTGCTGCATGCGAGCCACAACCTCTACATTCAAGACATTTTCACTCCCCTGACGCGCGAGACTGGTAAAACCGCCTGGTTTATCGACGAATTCGGGGCGATTCTGCCAGTCGTGGCGGTGGGATTTGCGATCTATTTTTGGCGGAGACGCAATGAGTTGAGACGGATTGACGTGGTGGAGCGACAATGATCTTGCCGGGCAAAACGGAAGCGGGCTCTGCGGGAACGCAACCATGCTGAGGGATAGCCTGGTGGTCGTATCGATGCCTTGAATATCCCCGCCTGAGGGGCGAAACACTCACTAGCGGAAAGCGCCTTCTCTCCATTTCAGGCTGAACCAATACCACGTAAGATCGCGGGTTAGCATCGTGCGGATAGGCGCACCTCCCAGCGCACTTGATTTAGCATTTCGCGCCTTAGCTTAAGGCTTGTCGGCCGCACGTCAGAAATCGGCACTCGGGGACTATCGGAGCGTGGTGCCGGCTGCGGGAACATAAGTTTCGCTCAGATTGAAATCGTCGCGGAAAGCTTCGTAGTCGCGGCGAAGTTGCCTGATAAAAGCCAGGAATTCGGGATGGCTGTTCAGCGAGCGGAGGTGCGGATCTCTTTCAA
>Ga0302326_10003769_pt1 | contig 35547 bp, 37 predicted proteins | sample Palsa_T0_3_FD_202264 | JGI IMG/M metagenome (GOLD analysis project Ga0302326, IMG submission 202264) | Peat permafrost microbial communities from Stordalen Mire near Abisko, Sweden - Palsa_T0_3 | ecosystem: Environmental > Terrestrial > Soil > Palsa > Peat permafrost | place: Sweden: Abisko...
CGGCTTCACCGCGAACCAGGCCGTCGGCGGCGTTCTGGCACTGCTGTTCTGCACCACCCACCTGCATTACACGCAGAACATGCAGGAGAACAACTACATCCTGCTGCTCACGCTGACTGGATTCTCGTTCCAGTACGAGTGGCTGCGCAGCGGCCGAATTCGCGCGCTCGTGATCGGGTCGGCGGCGCTTGGCCTGAACCTGCTGACCCGCCTGACTACAGGGCTCGATCTGGTGGCGGCCGGCGTTTTCCTGCTGGCTGTATGGTGGTTGGAGCACGTGCGCGGGCGCGCCTTGTGGCAGCGCGGGCTCGATTACTGCAAAGTCGCCGCGCCGGTTTACCTTTTTTTTCTGGCCGCGGACCGCCTCTATCAGTTCTACCGCTTCGGGTCGCTCACCAACACTTACGTCTCGCTTTTTGGGAAAGAGCAGCGGCTGCAGGATCCGACGCTGCCGGCCAGCTATCCCTGGACCACGCCCTTTCATGAGGGTGTTCTGGGTGCGCTCTTCAAGCCGGAGAAGTCAATCTTCCTGTTCGATCCGCTGCTGGTGCTGGCGCTGATCTTGCTGGTGGTTTTGTGGAAGCGGCTGGGTACGGAGGTGCGCGCTTACTCAGTTACGACGCTGCTGTTGCTCGGCGTCTATATCTCTTTTTATGCGCGCTACGCCGTCTGGGCGGGAGATTTCGCCTGGGGCGACCGCTACGTTTCGACCGCAGTGGAGGTGGCGGCGCTGCTGGCCGTGCCGCTGCTGTTGCGCCATCGCGCCAATCTCAATCTGTGGATCTGGCGCGGCGGCCTCATCCTCATCGCCGTCAGCCTGGTCATTCAGATCGCGTCGCTGGCCTTCTGGCTGCCGCTGGAGATCTACCAGATGGAGACGCTGGGCCATCCCACGGTCGTGATCGCGCTGCGCTTCAAGAACATCGTCGCGTTTGCGCTCGGCAAAATGGATGCCTGGGGACTGAATACAGACGACATGACGTATGACCACTGGGATTATGTGCACCTCACGACCTGGAATTTTTTCCCGTTCCTGCTGCACCGCGTGGGCGCTGTTCGGGCGTGGGCGGTCGAGGCGGCATTCGCCACGTGGGTGAGCGCGCTTGCGGCCCTGGCTGCAGTGCTGCGGCGGCTTTTTGGTCAGCTTCGAAGTTTGACCGACCCTTTGCCCGCAGGAGATGAATTGAATTTATGAATCGCCGGCAGTTTCTGCGTTATACCGCCATCACCGCTACGCTGGCCCGCGTCCCGCTGGCTTCGGGGCAGAGTCTCGCCCCGGAGATTGCCTTCACTTTCGACGACCCAACCACCGACGGCGATGCCAACCTGACCTGGCGCGAAGTCAACCAGCGGATGCTGGCCGCGCTCTCTGGCAACAATCTGAAGGCAATCCTGTTTGTCTGCGGAGAGCGCGTGGATAGCGAGTCCGGACGGCAACTCGTCGCGGCATGGGATGGCGAAGGCCATCTCATCGGCAACCATTCGTACTCTCATCGGAACTTTAACGCGAGTACCGACGCCGACGGCTCTAACATCGTTACCCTGGCCGAGTTCGGAGCCGATGCTCTGAGGAACGAACTGCTCATTCGCGACTACCGCCATTTCACCCGGCTGTTTCGTTATCCGTTCTTCAAGGAAGGCGACACCGTCGAGAAGCGCGACGGGATGCGCGCCTTTCTTCTGGCACATGGCTACCGCATTGGTCGAGCTACGATTGATGCTTCGGACTGGGCCATCGCGGCGCGACTGCAGAAGCGAGTCGAAGCCCAGCCGCACGCCGATCTGTCGGGATATCGCGACTTTTTTCTGCAGCACATCTGGGAGCGGGCTCAGTTCTATGATTCGCTGGCGCAGCGCGTGGTCGGGCGACCGGTGCGGCACACCGTACTGCTGCATCACAGCGCGCTGAACGCGCTGTTTCTCAGTGACCTGATTACCATGTTCCGCAAGAAAGAATGGAAGCCGGTGGACGCGGAATACGCCTACAAAGATGAGGTCTATGACCGCCAGCCGAAAATCCTGCCCGCCGGGGAAAGCTTGATCTGGGCGCTGGCCAAGGAAAGCGGGAGGTTTGAAAAAGAGTTGCGCTATCCGGGGGAGGATGATGTGTATGAGAATCCGCGGATGGATGCGCTGCATTTGTAAGCCGATTGCGGGTGTGGTAGAATGGTAGAAGTCAATGGTGGACGAGGTGGAACCCATGAGCTTGAATATCAAGAACGAGGAAGCCCACCGCCTGGCGCGGGAATTAGCCACCGCCACGGGCGAAAGCATGACCGTCGCGGTGAGTGAGGCGATTCGGGAGCGGCTGGAGCGGGTTCGGGGCAGATCCGAGAAAGGCATGGCGGAGAAACTGATGAAAATCGCCAGAGAAAGCGGGCCTCTCTGGGAAAAACCGCATGTCTCGATCGAGGAATTGTTATACGACGAAAAAGGACTTCCTAAGGGACTGCTCAAGTGATCGTCGATTCATCGACAATCATCGCAATTTTGCGGAATGAGCCCGATGCCGCTGCGATCGCGCAAGCTTTGCAGCAGGCACCGATTCTGCGTATTTCTGCGGTTACCTTCGTGGAAGCAGCCGTCGTCGCCGATAATGACCGGAACCCGCTGCTGAGCCGCCGGTTCGACAATCTAATTCGCGATGCGCAGATGCTGGTTGAGCCCATCTCCGCTAGACAAGCCGAGATTGCGCGGCAAGCCTTCCGCGATTTCGGCAAGGGACACCACAAGGCAGGGCTGAATTTGGGGGACTGCTTCGCCTACGCCCTGGCGAAGGAGATGGACGAACCTTTACTTTTCAAAGGAAATGATTTCAGTCGCACTGATGTCGAAGCCGCTGAATTCTAGGCGCTGCACATCGGCCTATTCCACTGTGACGGACTTGGCCAGGTTCCTCGGTTGATCCACGTCGCAGCCGCGGCGGACGGCGATGTGATAGGCCAGCAACTGCAGCGGGACGATTTCCAGAATCGGCGACAACTCCTCGGGCGCGGGCGGAATGAACAGCACGTGGTCCGCCGCTTCCTTTATTTCTTCGTCGCCTTCGGTGGCCAGCGCGATCACTACCCCGGAGCGCGCCTTCACTTCCTTCAGGTTCGACATGGTCTTCTCGTAGCGCAGCACCGATCCGGGATTGTTTACGTCGCGCGTGGCGATGACCACCACCGGCAGGTTCTCGTCAATCAGGGCGTTGGGGCCGTGCTTCATCTCGCCTGCAGGATAGCCTTCGGCGTGGATGTAAGAAATTTCCTTCAGCTTGAGCGCGCCTTCGAGCGCGATCGGATAATGAATGCCGCGCCCGAGAAATAAAAAGTCATGCACTTTCTGGTAGCGCTTGGCCAGCTCATCGCAGGCCGGGTCCTGAGCGAGAACAACTTCCAGTTTGCCGGGAATGCGGGTCAGCTCCAACATGGCTTCGCGCGCCTGCTCGGCGGTCATTACGCCGCGCACCTGCGCCAGGTACATGGCGAACACATAGAGCGCAGTGAGTTGGCCCGTGAACGCCTTGGTTGAAGCCACGCCAATCTCCGGTCCGGCATGGGTGTAAATCGTGCCCGCAGCCTCGCGCGTAATCATAGAGCCGACTACGTTACAGATGGCCAGCGTTTTCGAGCCTCTGGTTTTGGCTTCGCGCTGCGCTGCGATGGTGTCGGCGGTCTCACCCGATTGCGAAATCACCAGCGTGATCGTGTTCGCGTCTACAATCGGATTGCGGTATCTCCATTCGCTGGCGTAGTCCACTTCCACCGGGACGCGGGCCAGGGTTTCAATCATGAACTTGCCGGCCTGCCCGGCATGCCAACTGGTTCCGCAGGCGATGATGTTGATTTTTTCCGCGGCCCGGAACTCGGCTTCGCTGATTTCCATCTGATCGAGAAAAATGTGGCCTGTATCCTGCGACACGCGGCCCAGGGCCGTATCGCGGACGGCGCGCGGCTGCTCATAGATTTCCTTGAGCATGAAATGCTTGAAGCCGCCTTTTTCCGCGAGGATCGGATCCCAGGTTACATGCTGAATCTGGCGCCGGACCGGCCTGCCGTCGAAATCGGAGAGATGCACGCCATCCGGCGTGACCACCGCCATGTCGCCATCGGCCAGAAAAAAAATGTCGCGCGTGTGATGCAGGATGGCGGGCACGTCGGACGCCACAAAATATTCGTCGTTCCCCAGGCCGATCACCGCAGGCGGGCCGTTCCGGCCAGCCACAATCTTGTTGGGTTCGTCGCTCGAAATCACCGCCAGGGCAAAAACTCCGGTGAGATCTTTCACCGCCTTGCGCACCGCTTCTTCCAGCGAAGGCCGGCGGCCGTAGGAGCTGGCGGAATATTTCTCAATCAGATGGGCGATGATTTCCGTATCGGTTTCGGTGGTGAAGGTGTGGCCTTCTTCGATCAGCTTCTTTTTCAGGCTGAGGTAGTTCTCCACAATGCCGTTGTGCACGACCACGATCTTGCCCGTGCAGTCGCGGTGGGGATGCGCGTTTTCTTCGGTGGGACGTCCGTGGGTGGCCCAGCGAGTGTGGCCGATGCCGTAGGTGCCGTCGAGCGGCTTCAACCGGATGACTTCTTCCAGGTTGCGCAGCTTGCCCTCGGCCCGCCGCAGCTGCAGTCCGGTGTCGCCCCCGGCGACTGCGATGCCAGCCGAATCGTAGCCACGGTACTCCAGCCGCCGCAGGCCCTCGATGATGATGGGCACTACACTTTTCTTACCAACGTAGCCGACAATGCCACACATGAGAAAACCTCAAAGGATTCCCCGTTTCATGCCGCTAAAACATGCCAGAGCAATGCTAGTCGGCCTGCGAGAAAGAGAAACGGAACTCTTCAATGACAGGGTTGGTCAGCACTTCGCGCGCGATCTTCTCGACCTCGGACTGCGCCTCTTCGCGCGACAGTCCGCCGTCCAGAGTAAGCTCGAAATACTTCCCCTGGCGCACGCCCTCCAGACCCTTGTAACCCATCTTCTTGAGCGCGCCCTGAATGGTCTTGCCCTGGGGGTCGAGGACGCTTTTCTTGAGAGAGACGTAAACGTAGGCTGTCATAAAAGAATGATTATACGTGAGGGCGGGGGCCGGACCTCGGACCTCAGACCTCGGGCCTGATGCTTCAACGCTACCGTCCTAGGTCCGAGGATCCTGGGTCCGAGGTCTGACGTCCGAGGTCTGCTGGTCACTTCTTCAGCTTCTCCTCCAGTTCCACGAGTGCGTCTTCGAGCAGCTTGCGGTGCCGCGGATTCTGGCTGGCTTCGAGTTGCTGCAGCACCTGCTGGCGCGACAGGCGAAGATTCTCTTTCTCCCGCCAGCGAGCCGCTTCGTCCGCGGTCATCTTGGCGCGCGGCTTGGCCGATTTGTCGCTGGCCTCGGCCTGCTGCGCTTCCACCGACTTGCTTTCCCATCCCCGGGCCATGGAGCGATTATAGTTTCTCCATCATGAGTCTCCCATCTTAGTCTCCCCGGCTTCACTTACTCGGAGGGCGGTCCAACGGTAGTACCGCCCGCCCCCGCCCAATTCCCGAAAACGTATCAGGCATGAAATATACGGTCTCTTTTCTGATTCTTGTGGTTATAATGCCGTGATCGGCGACAAGACAGCATACGCCTTTTGAGGGGGAGGCGATTGCGGGGAGTAGTATCCGTTGAACCCCTTTAGCGCGCCACGCTTGAAACCTGAATTACCGCGCAGCCCGCACTGCCCGGTGCGGAAGCGTTCTGGTTTCAGCCGGTTTCGTCTCGCGATTATCTCCGCGATCACCTGCGCGATCATCCGCGCGATCACGCCCGCGATTTCCGGCGTGGCGATTTCCCGTCGGCGGAGGCGCAGCTTCATGGCGAGTGATCCTTATATCTCTGCCGCGGCCAGCGTGATTCCCTTCGCGCGCCCCGAAGCCCTCACCGAGCTGGAGAAGTTACTCGCGGCCTATTTCAGTTCGTCTAGCGTGGGCCTGGGCATCCTGGATAGCGGGTTTCGTTATCTCGCGATCAACAAGGCCCTTGCCGAGATCAACGGCATTCCCGAGTCCGACCACCTGGGCAAGACGATGCGTGAGGTTCTGGGAGACGTCGCGGATCGGCTCGAGCCCGAATTTCAACGGGTATTCACCGAGCGCGAACCGGCGAACTTCGAGGTCTCTGGGCGGCTGTCTGGAAGAAACGAAGGAGGCCATTGGATCGTGCACTACCTCCCGATCCAGAACGCTTCCGGCGAGGTCACGCGGATCGGCGCAGTCGTGGTCGAGATCACCACCCAGAAAAAGCTGGAACAGTCGCTGAAAGATGTGGGCGGGAAGCTGCGCCAGGAAATGGACCGGCTGCAACTGCTGCTGGACGTCAGCAGCATCATGGCCTCGAACCTGGACCTGCCGCACACTTTTCCGCAGTTGTCGGCCCGCATCCGCCGCGTGCTGCGCCAGGAGTACGCCGGCTTCGAAATGCACGATCCGCTCACCGGACTGCTGGTCCGGCAGGTCGAGGACTTTCCCCTGGGCAGAGGGCTGCTCTCCACCGTTCACCTCAGCTCGCTCAACAGCCCGGGAGGCCTGGCACTGCAGGAGCGCGCCCCGCTGATTTTCACGAAGAAAGAAATGCAGGGGTTTGAATCCGGAATCGCGAAGAGATTCCTGGAGGAGGGTCTGCGAAGCCTGTGCTGCGTCCCTCTGTTGCGTCCCCGAGGCGCACTGGGAGTGCTGGTGCTGGGCAGCACGCGGGAACATGCCTTTCGGCCCGAGGACTTGACGGTGCTGAACCAGGTCGCCGCGCAGTTCGCGGTGGCCCTGGAAAATCAGCGGGCCGCCGCCGAGATCGAAGCCCTCAACCAGCGCCTGGCGGAAGAGAGGAAGTATCTGGAAGGCGAGATCCGCTCCACCGGGCAGTTCGTTGAAATCGTGGGCGACAGTCCCGTGCTCAAGCAAGTGCTCGAGCAGGCGGCGACGGTCGCTTCGAGCGAAGCCACCGTGCTGGTTCTGGGCGAGACCGGCACGGGCAAAGAGTTGGTCGCGCGCGCCGTGCATCGGCTGAGCCGCCGCAAGGGCGGCCCTTTCATCAAAGTCAATTGCGCCGCCATCCCCACCGGCCTGCTGGAGAGCGAACTCTTCGGCCACGAAAAGGGAGCGTTTACGGGAGCGATCAGCCAGAAAATCGGACGCATGGAACTGGCCAACGGCGGAACTTTATTCCTCGACGAAGTCGGCGAGATCCCGTTCGATCTGCAGCCCAAGCTGCTGCGCGTGCTGCAGGATCAGGAATTCGAGCGGCTGGGCAGCAACCGCACCATTCGCGTGGACCTGCGCCTGGTTGCGGCCACGAACCGGGATTTAGCCAAGGGCATGGCGGAGAACGAATTTCGCAGCGACCTGTTCTACCGGCTCAGCGTATTTCCCATCCGGGTGCCGCCCTTGCGCGAGCGCCCTGACGATATCCCGCTGCTGGTCCGCTTCTTCGTGCATAAGTTCGCCCGGCGGATGGATCGCCAGATCGAAACCATCCCCCGGGAAACCATGCAGGCTCTAGCCGCGTGGTCCTGGCCGGGCAATGTGCGCGAACTTGAAAACCTCATGGAGCGCTCGGTCATCCTGAGCGACGGCTCTGTCCTGCGGGTGCCGCTGTCGGAACTGCGCAGCGAAAGTCGCAGCGCCGCCACGCCGGATCGCAGTCTCGATCATGCCGAACGCGAGCACATTCTTCGCGTCCTCCGCGAAACCGGCGGCGTGCTCTCCGGACCGGGCGGAGCGGCCCATCGCCTGGGGTTGAAGCGCACCACCCTGCAGTCGAAAATGCAGCGCCTGAAAATCACTCGCGAGGACTATTTCGGTCCTGCCCGAAGCTGAAGACCGTGCGGCGAGTTTATGGCGGGTGACGGCTAATCGGCAGTTTGCCGATTTTTCAACATCTTCCACAGCGGCTCGTGCCCATCTCTTTTTGGAACTTGTTCCAAACAGGGAAGTTCTACGGTCTTTCCCCGATGCCATTTTCGGAACGCGACGTGCACTGCTCTTCCACAACAAAGCGCTCATTCTGACTCTGGCCGGCGGGTACCCCTTTCCCGACTCCGTAGAGACAGGCTCTTTCGACATCGAAATTCAGTCTCCGGTGTACGAGGCCGGTTTGTGGGAGTGGTGCAAATGCTAGCCATCAGTAAATTTCAACGCCTGCCGTCAGGCGCTGCGGGCCAGCTTCTAGGAACCGCAGCGCACGTACCGAAACCTTGTAGTCGGATTGGCGATCTTTCCAGCATCATCGCCGGATGGAGAGCAGAACCGCCGGTTCCGGTCGAACCGGCAGTAAGAAAACCGCCGCGCCCCGCTCTTCGACCCACCACCCTCACTCACCCCCAGGAGGTCGATCCCCTGTACTTGCTGGCGTGCCGCCTGGAGTGGGAACAGCGGGAGGAACCCAGCGCTGCCTGGGAACTGCTGGCGGCCGCGCAAAGTTCCCATGCCGATACCCGGGCTCACGCCCGCGCCCTGCTCGCCAGCTCGCGGCACTTGGGCGGGTCGAGTGCCGGACTCTGCTGTGCCACCAAGAAAAAGCGGTCCACCGCTGCGGAGGCAGACATGAACGCGCCCTACGGACTGGAAATCATTGACAACTGTTTGGAGTGCACCCACACCAGAGCCGGCTTTTTTTGCGGCGTGTCCCAGCCCGCTCTCCAGTCGCTGAATCTTCTCAGCCACAAGAGCGTTCTTCCGGCCGGGGCCATTCTGTTTGTGGAAGGGCAGAGCCCGCGCGGCATGTTCGTCCTGTGCGCGGGCCGGGTGAACCTTTCCACCACCTCGCGGGAGGGCAAAATTCTGATTCTCAAAACCGCCGAGGCCGGAGAGCCGCTCGGTCTCAGCGCCGCGATTTCAGGCATGGGTTACGAATCCACCGCCGAGACGGCCACGCCCTGCCAGGTGAACTTTGTGGAGCGCAAGCACTTTCTCGAACTCATGGAGATTCACAGCGAGATCGGGGTGCACGCGGCGCAGTGTTTGAGCCGCGACTTCCATTCCGCCTATCGCGACATTCACGATCTGGTGCTGACTCGATCGTCCGCCGGCAAACTCGCCCGCCTGCTCCTGGCGCATTCGCCGACTCAGGGGGTCGAAGCCCGCGAGACCCGCATCCATTCTTCCATGACCCATGAAGAGATGGCGCAGCGCATCGGCTCATCGCGGGAGACGGTAACCCGGCTGCTGAGCGACCTAAGGAGAAAGCAGTTGATTCGACTGGAGGGCCCGACGCTGATCATTCGCAACCGCACCGCGCTGGAAGCCCTGGCGGTCTAGAGTTTTCCCCCGACCGGAGGACGGTCTTGCCTTTCTCTCGCCGTCCTCCGGGTTTGTTCTGAACCTTTTCTCCGCCGCCGTCTTGGCGGAGGTGAACGAATGTATAAGGAACGAATGTTCAGGGAATGCATTCCGGCAAGCTGATTGACGATCTGTTTGCCGCGGTGGAACGAGCGCAGGAGGAAGCGCTCGCCCGCGCGGACCGGCAGCCGGCGGAGCCGCCGGCTCCGCAGCAGGCCCATGTCCGTGGTTCCCCGAGGAAAAACTCAGAGTCCGAAAAGTTCCCGTAGCCGCCGGGTCTGAGCCCGGCTGACCGGAATCTCAGTCTGCCGTTTGTCGTCCATGCGCAACTGGTAGGAACTCTTGAACCAGGGAACGACTTCGCGGATGCGGTTGATGTTCACCAGGTAGGAGCGGTGAGCCCGCCAGAAAAGATTGGTGTCCAGGCTGGTCAGCAGTTCCTCCAGCGTCCGGCAGTTGGATTGTCCTTCCATGCCCGCCGCGCCTCCGGTCACCACCGTAATTACGCCGTCTTCGATCCAGGCATAACAAATGTCGCGCTGGTCCACCAGAAACATGCGCCCGACCGTCTTGAGCAGAATTTTCGCCGCGGGCTGCTTCTGCGACTCAATCATCCGCACCAGGGTCTCAATCTTTTCCGCCGGCAGCCCTTCCGCACCCTGCTTGGCTCGCGCCTTCTGAATGGCCTGCGCGACCCGCTTCTTGTCAAACGGCTTCAGCAGATAATCCACCGCGTTCACTTCGAACGCCTTCACCGCATACTGATCGAAGGCAGTGGCGAACACAATCTTGGGCAGGGCGATTTTCCGGTCGAGCAGTTTCTTGATCACGCCGAAGCCGTCGAGGCCGGGCATTTGCACGTCGAGAAACACCAGATCGGGACTGTGTTCCTTGATGAGATTGACGGCTTCCAGCCCGTTCTTGCCCTGGGCCACGACATTCACGTCGTCGGTATTCTTCAGCAGGTAGGCGAGTTCGTCGCGGGCGAGTTGTTCGTCGTCCACGATCACTGCGGATAAAGGCATTCGTACTCCGGAAACTGCCAGAGGGTCGCTGACCTGAGTATAGTGCTGCAAGTTTTCCAGCGCAACGCGGAGCGAACGGTTATGCGGGCACAGCCGCCCCCGGCTAGGTTGCCCTGAGCGAAGCCGAAGGCTCGAGCGCAGCTCGACTCATCTACTCTGCGTCCTCTGTGGGTGAAAGGGGTGCGCTACTGCGGCCGCTGCATCATGCCGCCCATGTTGCCCATATCGAACTTCGTATACCCTGCAGGCACCTCGAACAGACTCGCGGGCTGCGTCCCTTCCTGAACGTTGCGCAATTCACCGCTGCTGTTCTTGCCCTGCCATTTCACCGGGAAGCGCAGCTTCGGGTCGATCCAGAACGCGCTTGTGTCTCCATTCGCATTCGTGGTCTCGTACTTCACCGTGCTCCGGCCGTTGACCGTGTCGCTGCCCACTTTGTGGCAGGTTCCACCTTTGTTCTTGGCCTGTTGCGCCCAATCGGAGCAGGCCATCTCCACGTCGCCGGTGCGGAAAAAATTGGAGGCATACGCCATGCGCTGGCCTTGCGCCTGCGCCGGCATCTCCATATACATATGCTGCTGGTCCATCAGCACCGTCGTGGTCTGGGCGGTCATGTTCACAATGACCGCTCCGCCCATGCCCCTGCCCTTGGCGCCGCCTGCGCCTGCCACGGGCTCAATCCGCAGCTTGTCATTCGCCATATAAATCTTGGCCTGGCTCACGGCGTCGGGTTTCTGTGTGTCCACAATCTCGGCGGAAAATTCGGCCTGCGCCAGCGCAAAACTTGCCGCCAGCAAAACTACGATCAGGCATGAAGTTCTGATTAGCTTCCGCATCATCTCTCGCAGCATGCAGTCTCCTTCATTTACGTCGGGCTGTTCCGACCCCGCCGAATGCATGGGGAAGGAGCGGGGAAAGCATACCAGAAGTGGCCTCCGCCCCCGCTGGATTTCCTTCGTTCAGTGCCCGTCCCGGCCAGGTGGCTTGAGAAAATCCTGCGCGATCCACTTCGACATCAGTGTGCTGGCGCGCGCGCGAAATCCCATCTTGCCGTAGATCTTCATAGCCGCATCATTTTCGCGCATGGCTTCCAGATGCAGCGTGCGAATCCCTGCAGCTCTTGCCGCCTCCTCCACAAAGTCCATGGTCGCGCGTCCCCAGCCGCGTCCGCGATATTCCTCCCGCAGATAGAACTCGTCGACGAAGGCATCGCGGCCCAGCCACTCCAGGCTGTAGCCAAAGCACAGCACGACGTAGCCCACCGCCGCGGCGCCATCCGGCGTATCCGAATCCGAACCAAAGATCAGCCATGCGCGCCCCAGATTCGCATCGCGCAGCAGCCCAGTCAGAGCCATGCGGGCCTTCGTGCGGTCGAACCCGTGCCCGTCGAAGGCGTAATACGCCTGCATGAATTCCAGAAGCGTCTCGGCGTCGGACTCCGCGGCCAGCCGAAATCGAGGATCGTTGCTCATGTGGAAGAGCGGCGGTTCAGCGCCGCGAGAAGGTTCCCAAGAAACTAGGGCTCAGCCCCTGCGCTGCTTCCCAAACGTCACACCCTAAAGCCAAGAGCCAAGAGCCAAGAGCGTCGCTTCACACGACATTTTCCAGCGCCAGCGCCATCCCCATGCCGCCGCTCACGCACAGCGTGGCCACGCCGCGCTTCGTATTGCGTTTCAGCATTTCGTGCAGCAGGGTTACCGTGATGCGCGTCCCCGCACACCCAATGGGATGCCCCAGCGCGATCGCCCCGCCATTCACATTGAGCCGGTCGCGATTGAAACTGAGAGTGCGGTCGCACGCCAGCACCTGCGCCGCGAACGCCTCGTTCAACTCAATCAATCCAAACTCGTGCAGCCGCAGATTGTGCTTGTCTTCCAGCTTGCGCAGCGCCGGAACCGGCCCAATCCCCATGGTCCGCGGATCGACCCCCGCGGACGCGACCGCTATGATTCGAGCCAGCGGCTTCAAATTGTGTTGCTTCACGAAGTGTTCGTTGGCCACGACCACCGCCGCGGCCCCGTCGGTGATGCCGGAAGAATTTCCGGCTGTGATGGTCCCGGCTTCGGAGAACACCGGCGGAAGTTTCCCCAGCTTCTCCATACTCGATTCCGCAAACGGATGCTCGTCCTTGGCAAAAGTGACCGCGCCCTTTTTGCTTTCGATGGTCACCGGAACGATCTCCGCGTCGAACCGCCCCGCCGTAATGGCCCGCGCCGCGCGGGTTTGCGACAGCAGAGCAAATTCATCCTGCTCGTCGCGCGTAATCTCGTACTGCTCGGCCAGCACCTCGGCGGTCTCGCCCATCACCATCTTGGCCAGCGGACAAGAAAATCCGTCGCGATACATTCCGTCGACCATCTCATGATTGCCTAACCGGTATCCCCAGCGCGCGCCTTCGAGATAATAAGGAACGCGCGACATCGACTCCGTCCCGCCCGCCAGAATGCAGTTCGCGTCGCCCAGCAGAATCGCCTGATACGCCAGCGCAATCGCCTTCATCCCCGACGCGCAAGCCTTGTTGACGGTAAATCCCGGAACTTCCTGCGGCACGCCAGCGCGCACTGAAATCTGCCGCGCCACATTCGGCCCGCCCCCGGCCTGCCGCGCGCAGCCAAAAATAGTCTCGTCAACCTGCCCCGGCTCGACCCCAGCCCGCTCCATCGCCGCCTTGGCGGCAACGACGCCCAAATCCGCCGCAGTGAGCGAAGCGAGCGCTCCCCCAAACTTCCCAATCGGCGTTCGCACGCCCGAAAGAATATAGATACTCGGCAAACCGCACCTCCAAATTCAGATAGATCCGACGACATTTTTGATGCTATTCAGGTAGTCCTCTGAGTTCGAGAAGATCTGCTCGTACGAGTTCTTGACCATCGTCACATTGTAGTTATTCACTGATACTGCACTGAGCGGGGTATCGCCGAGTGTGCTCGATAACTCCACCAACAACATCGCCTTCTTTGGTGAGAGAGGATAGTAGAACTCGAACTTCTCAGGTGGCTGCCCGGTGTGGGTGTATTGAAGATTGATGATCGGCTGGTCTGCGGTAAGGAACGGAGTGTCCGTATTATTGTCCAGCACGACAAGTTTGAACTTGTTCTTGTCAATGTACAAGCTGTGCGCGACCGCCAGTGCTGCCAAGGGGAGGAGGACGCTCGTCATCCGACGGACGTCGCAACCGCGGAAGTCGGCTCCCACCTGGCGTACGACAGCTTCCCTCATCTGTTTTGTCCTCGTGAATTGAACGGAAAGGGCGTACAAGAAGTTGGCCAACTGTTCGCCATCCGAGTAGAAATCGGTGTCTCCGGCCAACATTCTTTCGATAAAATGGAGTAACGTGTCCTCGATTTTCTGATGGTAGTCTTCCTCGCCTTCGGCGATTACCCCATCCAAGGCAGATTGGAGCCTCGGCTCAATCTTATGGGCCAGTTGCTTTCGGACTTTTATTGGAAAAGCATATATCGACATAAAATGTTTAAGGGCGGCCTTAAGAGACTCGCTCGGATGATCTTTAAAAAGACCTTCGACGAGTTTGAACTCTTCAGGCGTCACATCTTGAAGTCGGTAGAAGAATCTCTCGCAAGCGACGCCGGTTAGGTTTGGGCAAAAAATTTGTCCCTCGCGAAGGCAGTAAATCAAACCGCGTTTCGTCCAGGGCCTGAGATAGCCCTGAAACACGTAATGCTGATTTCTCTTTTTCTTTCTCATGGAGCCGGTCGGGCTACTCCAACTTAACATTATAGGAAACCTCCATCTCCCCCTTGCCATTCCACCTAACCTTCGGCATAATAAGAGTTTGCCTCGATCTCACCGGACTCTTCCGGAACAAGGATATAAGACCTGTGTTAATGATTCGTCTGGCGCGCCGTGGTGCGCGCAAACAACCGCACTATCGCATTGTGGTAATTGAGAAGGAGCGCGCCACCAACGGCCGTCCGGTGGAAGTGGTGGGGACTTACAATCCCCGCACCAATCCCGCCAGCGTCGAGATGAAGCGCGACCGCGTCGAGTACTGGGTGTCGAAGGGCGCTCAGATGTCGGAGCGCGTGCACAAACTGTTCTCGAAGACTCCGGCCCCGGCCGCCGCGGGCTCCGCCGCCTAGAATCGCCGTTTGTGCGGTCAGTTCTGGTGGCCGCTTTTGGGTGGCGCAGCGCTTTGAGCGCTGCGGTCAGCGATGATCACTCAAGGGCTTCAGCCCCTGTGGTATTCATTTCACCGTGAGAATGCAGACTATGACTGAGCCCTCTGGAGATGTGCGCGTTCTGGTTGAGCTGATTGCCAAGTCGCTGGTCGATACGCCCGACGAAGTGTTCGTCGAGAAGTTCGACGACGACGTCATCGAACTCGAGGTCGCCGAAAGTGACGTAGGCAAGGTCATCGGACGCCAGGGCCGCACCGCCCGCGCCCTGCGCGCCCTGCTGAGCGCCGCCGGACACAGAGCGCACCGGCGCTACACGCTCGAAATTCTCGAGTAGCGTGGGCCGTGAGCGCTGAATCAAGCGGCGAGTTTATAACCCTGGCTCGCGTCGTGAAGACGCAAGGCCGGCACGGCGAGGTCGCCGCGGAAATGCATAGCGACGTGCCGGGACGCTTTGCCGTCGGCATGAAGCTGTTCGTGCTGCCGAAAGCGGCGGACACGCGGCGCGAACTGGAAGTCGAAGAGTTGTGGCCGCACAAGGGCCTGGTCGTCCTGAAGTTTCGCGGCGTCGATTCCATGAACGACGCTGAATTGTTGATCGGATCGGAATTGCAGGTCCCCAGCGCCGCGCGCGCGGACCTGGAGGCGGGCTGGACTTACGTCAGCGATTTGGTTGGCTGTAGGCTTCTCGATCACGGCCGCGAAATCGGACGCATCGAAGATGTTCAGTTCGGGGCGGGCGAAGCCCCGCTGCTGATTGTGGCCGACGGCGCGGGAAAAACGTTCGACGTGCCTTTCGCCGAAGCGTATTTGGAAGGTGTCGACGCGGCGCAGCGGCAAGTGCGCATGAGCCTTCCCGAGGGGATGTTGGAAGTCAATGCCCCGGTCACGGCAGAAGAGAAGCGGGAACAGCAGCAGGAAAGAAAGAAGAAGCGCTAAAAAGTTTCCTTCGTGAACCTTAGTGCCCTTCGTGGTTAAAGGTTTAAGGTGTTCAGGTCCGATGAAAGCCGATATTCTCACGATCTTCCCCGGCTTTTTTCAAGGACCGCTGGATCACGGCATTACCCGCCGGGCCTGCGAGATGGGCCTGGCGAAAATCGAAGTCCACGACTTGCGGCAGTTTACGCACGACCGGCACCGCACGGTGGACGACCGCCCTTTCGGCGGCGGCGAAGGCATGGTGCTCAAGCCGGAACCGGTCTTTGAATGTTTAGAATCTCTCAGCCTTGCGTCTCGAGCGCAACGGCTGTCTGGCGCTGTCAAGGAAAGCGTGATTTTGCTTTCGGCGCAGGGCCAGCGCTTCACGCAGAAAGTCGCGGCGGAACTGGCGGGACTGGATCGCATGGTTCTGCTCTGTGGCCGCTATGAAGGCGTGGACGAGCGGGTTGCCGATTTTCTCGCCGACCGCGAACTTTCGATTGGCGACTACGTGCTCAGCGGCGGCGAGTTGGGTGCGGCTGTCATTATCGAAGCCGTGATGCGGTTGCTGCCGGGTGCGGTGGGCAACGAAGCTTCGACGCGGCAGGAATCGTTTACCGCCCATAGAGAAGCAGCGCAGGGTAAAGCAGGCGAGCTTGCGGAAAACGCAGCGGCGGATTCGACCTGCGGTTCCGGCGGATTGCTCGACTATCCGCACTACACGCGCCCCGCGGATTTTCGCGGAATGCCTGTACCGGAAGTTCTGCTGAACGGGGATCATCAGGAGATCCGCCGCTGGCGACGGCAGCGGGCGCTGGAGAAAACGCTGCGCAACCGTCCGGATTTGCTGGAGGGCGTGAAGCTCAGCGACGACGACGCGAAGATTCTGGCGCGCATCAAGGCCGAAGAGGGCTGAGAAGAAATTTCAAGGAATCGAACGACGAAGGATAAAAACGACAATGTCAAACTTAATCATCGAAAAGCTCCTGGCCAAACAGAAGCGCACCGACCTTCCCGCATTCCATCCCGGCGACACCATCCGTGTCCACGTAAAGATCAAGGAAGGCGAGAAGGAACGGGTGCAGGTTTTCGAAGGCGTGGTCATCAAGCGCGACAACGGACCGCAGGCCAGCTTCACCGTGCGCAAGATCAGCTTCGGCCAGGGCGTGGAGCGCATCTTCCCGCTTCAGGCCAAGGTGATCGACAAGGTCGAACTGCTGCGCTCGTCCAAGGTTCGCCGCGCCCGCCTGTTCTACCTCCGCGGATTGAGGGGCAAAGCCGCCCGTCTGCGCGACGTGGAAAAAACCTAGGATTGCTGGTGTGTGCCGGGTCGAGCGAAGCTCGACCCGGCCACGCGGTATCTCTGCGATCTGACCAGCCACGTGGTCGGTGCTTCTTTTTTCGTTCCCGTCTTTCTGTTCCGGTCCTTCTAGTTCCTGTCTTTCTTGTCCCCGTCTTGCTGGTTCTCCGGTGCAATGCGAGGAGCGCCTGTGCTGCATGAAGCGCAGGCACTCTCATCCATGACATAAACAGCGTCAACCGTCGTATGGTTCCTCGCCCGGCTGTCGCCGCGCTCAGAATGACATTGGGCTGAAGTACATTTGAAACTGAGCCACTACCCCCGCGTTGAAACTGCTTGCGGGAATTCCTGTGCTCGATGAAGATGATGGACAACTCTTAACCGTTTGCGCATGAAGTCACCGTCCGCACCGTCGCGCTCACTGTCGCTCTCACCGTCCGCGGTCAAGCTGCGGCTGCTGAAGACGCTGCGCTGCACGTTGCGCTATGAAAAGAAAGCCTGGGCAGCGGGGGCGCGGCTGGTGGCCGGCGTGGATGAAGTGGGCCGCGGGTCGTTGTTCGGCTGCGTGGTGGCGGCGGCGGTGATTCTCGATCCGGCGTACCGGGTGCGCGGGCTGCGCGATTCCAAGCTGCTGCCGCGGGAGCGGCGCGAGGTGCTGGCCCAGCGCATTCGCGAACACTGCGTAGCGTGGGCGGTGGCGGCGGTCGACGTCGCGCGCATCGACCAGATCAATATTTATCATGCGTCGCGGCTGGCCATGCGCCAAGCGGTGATGCGGCTTGCGCCTGCCGCGGATCACTTGCTGGTGGATGCCATGCGGCTCGACTGCGAGCAGCCGCAAGTGCCGATTATTCATGGCGACGCGCTGTCGGCGTCGATTGCGGCCGCGTCGATCCTGGCGAAGGTGGAACGCGACCGCATGATGTGCGAATGGGACGCGGTGTTTCCGGGCTATGGCCTCGCTTCGCACAAAGGATACAGCACTCCGCAACATCTGGCTGCGCTGCGCGAGTTTGGGCCAACGCCGCTGCACCGGCAGTCGTTTGCGCCAGTTTGGCAGAATCCGGTGCCGCAGGAGGCGTTCGCGTTTATGGAAGAAGAGGCGGTTGAAGGCGCAAGTGCTGAAGATCTGGCAGGTTAGGGGCGTCTAGGAAAATTTTACACTATGTTCCTACGGGAACATTTTGCGGTACAATGGCGTACGCACACTGTAATGCGTACACACTTAAATGAAACGAAAACAACAAGTTACAAAGGCTGAATCGTCGCGCTTGAAACGCCGCCGCGCACCGCGCCTGGGGCGCCGGCGTAAACCGGTCAATCTGCGTGGTTTGCGGGAGCAGCAAAAGCAGGTGGCGCTGCATGCCATGAAGATTGCCGACTTCTACCGTCCGCTGAAGAAACCGGTCACGCTGCGCCTGGACGCGGACGTGATTGCATGGTTCAAGAAGGACGGGAAGCGCTACCAGACGCGCATCAATCAAGCGCTGCGGAAGGTGATGGAGCGGGAGATGAAGGCGGAGCGGGGGTGATGATGCCGGTTTCGAGCCGGCGGTCCCGAACAGTATCCCCACTTCTCGCGCAAAGGGCGCGCGAGAAATGGGGCACCCAGGCGTCAGCCTGATTGATCAATAATCCCTTGTGATCGCGGGATGAAAGGAAAGTCTTGTGCGAACTCTTTCCGTGGTCCGGTTGCATGCAATGGCGACACTCATTCTCGGCTTGATGAGCGGCGGTTGTGCCATGGCGCAGTCGGCGGCCAGCGCAACTGCGGCAAAACCCACAGAAATGCGGATCGCCAATGCGCCGATTCCCATGCGCATTCTGGCGCAGAGTCCAGCGGAGACCGACACTGAATTGCAGATTATCTGCCTGTTTCGATCGGAGCCTTCCAACACGCTGCACGGGTCGCTGGCGGAGGTGAACGAGAAACTCACAGGGCTGCTCGATCGAATCCGTCAGCCTTCTTTGTTTCGGGGCGAGCTGGGCGAAACTCTATTAATCAGGCCGCCTGCGGGCAGTTTGCGGGCCAAGCGAGTTCTGATTATCGGCCTCGGCGATTCTCAGACTTTTACGCCGGAGCGAATGGAATTGGTTGGTGCGGTCGCGTATCGCGAGGCGAATCGCGCGGGGGTGGCCCATCCGTTCTTTGCGCCGACGGTGATCGATGGAGGCGTGACGAAATTTACGACGGGCCAAGTGGCGGAGCAAGTCGTCAGTGGCTTCCTGCGCGCGGCGCGCGCGCACAAGGTGATTATGGACGCCGGGGCTACTTCGGAAGCGGTGATCCAGGATCTGACCTATTTGGCCGGACCGACGCACGCGACCGAGACGCGAGAGGGAATCGAAAGAGCGATTGCAGGGGACGCGGGCAAGTGAGAACGGCGTCCTCTGTGTGAAAGTAAGGGCGCGGCTGCGCACATCGACCGGGCAACAAGCAAGAAATGGAGATCAAAGTCCCCAGTTCGCCGAGGCGGTTTCACAGGACCCCATAGGTGAGGGGTCTTCTCCGTTTGTTGTGCAAGCTCTGTACAACGTACTGGGAGTTTACTTCACTGGAACGCCGGTTGCCGGCAGCAGCCAGTTCTTTGGCGGAATGAATGGTACCCAGCGACTGAATTATCTGCAGGTCTACTACCAGGACATTAATTACGGGATTCAAAATACGACTGCCGAGACCATCACCTTGGCCGACGGCTCGACGGCCTCCGAGACGTTCCAGGACTTGCTCAATATGGTGAGCGATAATCTGTTGGAGATCGCGGAGACCGAACCCTAGGCGGAAGAGCGAACCTCAGGCGCTGAAGCGCGGCGCGTTTTTGGTGTTTGGCGGCACGAGTGAACTCCTGCCCTTCCCGCTGTGCTCTGCGCGGAGTTCTCCGTGGATTTGCTGGTTCCTCGCACAAAAGAAAAGCAGGTTCCTCACCGGTCTTCCGGTTCGGAATGACAAGGGTCCGGGTTCAGGGGTTGAGCGTGGAGTTGAGTTCGCTGAGGAGTTTGGTGTTTTTCTCTAAGGCGCGCTGGAGGATTTCTGCCTGCTGTTTCGCGGTGGGCCAGTCTTGCGCTTCGACGGCTTCGGTTAATCCCGGGAGTTCGAGGTGGGCGTAGGTGAATCTTGCGCCGTAGAGGATGTGTTTGAACCAGGGGCGGCCGGGGATGCCGTCGGGGTTGAGCCAGTTGCGCTCGACTTGCATCATGCCGTGATTCAGGGTGAGGGCGAGCTTGGGATCGATGGGGCCGGGGGCGAGAATGCGGGCTAGAGATTCGTTCAACTTTTTTCCGGCGGCTTCGAAAGTGTCGATGGCTTCGAGTACCGGGCTGAGATCGAGTAGGGGCTGCCGGGCTTTGCCCGGCTGGACAGCCGGGGGCGGCTGTCCCCACATGGTCTTCTCGTTGCTCTTCGACAACTCATTCACGAACTGGCGGATGTTCGCGGCGTAACTCGCGAAGTCGAAGGGGAGCAGGTCGGCGTTGGCCAGGCGCAGGGCGGTCACGCCCCAGAGCTGCGACATGAGCGTGTGATAGTGGTAGCCGGGGTCGCCGAAGTGGTTCATCCAGTAGAAATCGTCGTAGCCGGAGTGGTAGACGCCGTAGTCTCCGTCGAACTGCAGGCCGATGACGGGCATGCCGACGAAGTTGAGAAACACCGTATGGTCACTGCCGCTGCCGATTCGAGTGTCGGCGAGCGTGCCATCGTTCACGCCGGAGTCGTTCATCTGGCCGGATTGATGGCCTTCTGCTTTTTCGCGCGCGGCGGTTTTCTTCCAGGCTTCGTAGAGACTCTTGCCTGAGGGATCTTGCAGAGTGTGCGCTGTTTCGACCAGCATGGGAGCTAACGACGCGACGGCCTGGCCGTGGAAGTTGGGGCCTGACGTGGCTTCGTCGACGTTGATGTAGGCGACAGCTTTGGCGCGGAGTTCGTCGGCGAACTGCTCTCCCCATTCGGTGGAACCGGTGAGGCCGACTTCTTCGCCGTCCCAACTGCAGATTATTAGGGTGCGGCGCGGGCGCATGCCTTGCTTCGCGAGCTGACCGAAGGCGCGGGTGAGCTCCATCATCGACGCGGTGCCGCTGCTCGGATCGACGCCGCCGAAGACCCAGGCGTCGCGATGGTTGCCGAGGACGACCCATTCGTCGGGGAGTTCGGCGCCGCGGATGCGGCCTTCGACTACGTAGTAAGGCTGGGCGCCGTTATCCATTTCGATCTTGAGATGGACTTTTTCTTTTTCACCGCCCAAGCGATAAGGAAAACCGAGGCCGCCCTGCCATGATTCTGGAGCGACGGGGCCGTCCAGGTTTTCGAGCAGAGGCTTGGCGTCGTGCCAGGAGAGCGGAAGTGCCATGATTTTCGGCGCAGAGATTGCGTCTTCGATCGGAATGCGTTTTGCGCCGGGGATTGAGGCCCATCCCGGAGTTTGCGGGTCGCCGGGGACCATGAAGTCGTAGGTGATGGCGCCGCGCTGGATTTTATATTCCGGTCCCCAGGGACCGTCGGGATCGACTTTGCCTTTTTTGTATCCATCTTCGGCGGGGTCGCTGTAGATCAGAATTGCGGCTGCGCCTTCGCGCTGGGCGGTGAGGGCTTTGAATCCGCGATAGCTGTAGGGATTGGAGTAGCGGACGAGGACAATTTTGTCTTTGACGCTGATGCCGTTCTTGCGCAGCAGGTCGTAATCTTCGGGATTGCCGCTGTGGGCGTAGACGACGGGCGAGGTGACTTCGCCGGAGATAGACATGCCGACCCATGCGCCTGAGATAGCGGGATTATTGGAGTCATCGTCGCCGGGGAGTGGAGTTTCGCGGAGCGTGGCTTTGTAGTCTGTCGGGGCGATCATTTCTAGCGAGGCGAACTTGGGATTGGTGCCGTAAACCTCGTAGCGGCGGATGATGACGTCTTCTAGGCCTTGCTTTTTCCATTCGTCGCGAATGTATTCGGCGAGTTCGTTGTTGCGCTTCGAGCCGGCGACGTGGGGTTCGGCGGTGAAGATGCGGTGCTGGCGGCGCTCTTCATCGGGGGTGGGGATGGATCTGAATTTTTCTTCTACTGTCGTCTCGCGGGCGGCGGAGGCGGGGGTGAAGCCGAGGATTTGGGCGCGGGCGGCCCCAAGCAAAGAAAGCGCGATTAGCAAGAAAAGTGCGGTCGAATATTTGCGCATGGTCGTTTATGCACTTCGGCGCACACATGCTAACAGGTGATGTTCGGCGTGGAACAAATTATCGGTTGTCATCCTGAACGGCGGCGAAGCCGGCGTGAGGGACCTAACGCCGACCGGAGGTTTCGGCGCTGTGGATGGGAACTCGTGAGACGCTTCCGGCATGGGCTTTCTCGCCAGCGACATTGCCGCTGCCTGCGGATCGTGAGGTCCCTCGGAGGGCTTGCGCCCTCCTCAGGATGACATCGCTCTGGCTAAGCCTTACTTTGCTTTCAGGATTTCTGTGAGCAAGTCTGGTTTGGAGTCGTCGCGGACCAGGTGGGGATATTTTTCGCCGCCGTGGTAGTCGATCTTGTAGGTCTTAAAGTAGTCGGTGTTTTCGACGAGCAACTCGATGGGCGCGGAACTGCTCTTCGCGGCTTTCAGAGCTTCGCGCAGCACGTCGGGGGAAAACTCGCGGCTGTTGACCGCGATCAGCTTCATCCCAGGGCCGATGCCGGCCTTCGCCGCAGGCATGCCTTCGACCGTATCGCCGATGCTGCCATCGCTGCTGAGAGCCAGGCCGAGCGAGTAGATCGCGTTCACGGAACGGGCCGCAGCGCCGTCCATGGCAGACGGGGTCTCGTCGTACACGACCTTCCATCCGCTGCCTTCGATGCCGCCGAGCGGAGCGCCAGGGCCGTGGTTGGTGAGGCGCTCGCTCCAGAAGCCGCGCCAATCATAGGCGACGACCTGGTTCAGGGTGTTGACTACGTCGTCGAAGGTGTAGGGCTTGACCGTTGGTGCGGTGCTGGGAGCGCCGTGGAAGAGATGGCAGAAATCGTCGATGGTCTTCGCGCCTTTGGTTTGCTGGCGGATGATGACGTCAACCCAGAGCCAGTTGAGCGTGTCCTCGTCATAGAAATCGGTGCTGCGACGCCAGGAGTTCCAGGCGCGCGGAGAAAAATAGAGTTCGGGCGCGGCGTCGGCAGTGTCCTGCAGATTGCGCCACTCGCGGCCCGGTGTGTGATCGAGGTAGGCGGCGGTGAGCGCGAGATCGTCGCGATCCTGGTCGGCGGTGAGCAGGCCGCTGCGGGAGGTCAGCACGAAGCCGAGGTAGTTGGTGAGACCCTCGTAGACCCAGAGCAGATCGTCCTGCATGGGCTGCTGGTAGTCGGGCGTAGCGAGATCGGCGGGACGGCGAAATTTTCCGTTCCAGGAGTGGACGTACTCGTGAGGCAGCAGGCTCGCCGACATTTTACGCGCGCCGTCGTCGACCAGGGAGCGTTCGCCTACGCGGCTGTCGTCAGATTCGTGATGTTCGAGGCCGAAGTGAGCGACGTGATCGCTCAGCGTATAGAGGAAGTGGTAGTCGCGGTAGTGGTGGGCGCCGAAAAGTTTCTGGGCCTGATCGACGAGGCTCCTGTAATGGTCCCAGACTTCCGCGGGAGCGTCGAGGGCGGCTGCGCTGTCGGCGGCGATATCCATTTCAGTGACGGGATCGCTGGCCAGCGGGACGACTTTGAGGAATTCTCCGGTGATGACGGGGGAGTCGACCAGGGTGGTGAGGGAAACGGTGGCAAACTTAATTTCGTTTCCGCTCTGGCTCGTGACAGGAAGCGGAGTGCCGAACTTCCAGCCTTCGGGAAGTTTCAGGCTGGCGGAGTAGTTGATGTCATCAGACTTGAATCCCTTAGGGTAGAGCAGAACCTGGTTCCAGCTGATGATGGCCAGCTTGTCGGTGGCGGAGGAACCGGCGGAAAATCCGCCTTCGAAAGTTGCGGGAGAAAGGAAGTCGAGTTCGGCGGAGATTTCGCTCACGCCCGCGGGGACTTCAACGTGGAGGGTGAAGCCGTCGAGCAGGTCGCGGCGCCATTTCAAAGTCTTGCCGGCGGCAAAGAATTTCAGTCCAGCGAGATCGATGACAGGGCCGTCGGGGGCGTGCTCGCCGGGGATCCACTTGGGGTAGTAGAGGGTGAGGTCGCCGGGGGTGGCGGGAATCTTCAGCGTGGCGTGGAAAATCTTGCGGGGAGCGGCGGTGGCGTCGACGGCGATGGTGACTGTGGGCGGAGTTGCGGGCGAGGCGGGCGTTGTTTCGGTCTTGGTTGAGCTTTCGGCAGAAACCGCCATGATTGCGATGCAGATTGCTCCCCAGATTCTTGAGAATTTCATTCTTGCTCGGCCCCCGTGTTGGTGATGAGTGAATTTCAATCGCTGCTTGCGGAATTTTAGACTATAGCAGTCTGCGGGCGGAGCGGTACAGGGAAGCGCACACGCTGCTATGATGCGGCAGATGTCGCGGCGCGGAAAGTTCATAACCTTCGAAGGGCTCGACGGGACCGGCAAGAGCACCCAGATGCGGAAGCTGGCGGCGGTGGTGCGCGCGGCGGGACATAAGGTTGTGGAAACGCGGGAGCCGGGCGGGACGGTGACGGGGGAGAAAATCCGCAAGGTGCTGCTCGATTCAGGAACTGCAGGGCTGTCTCCGCTGGCGGAGATGGCGCTGATGTTCGCGTCGCGGGCGCAGCATATTGCCGAGGTGATTGAGCCGGCGCTGGCGGCGGGCAGCATTGTGCTATGTGACCGATTTACCGATTCGACGGAAGCGTATCAGGGCAGCGGCCGCAAGTTGGGAAGCGACGGGGTGCGGGAGTTGCATCGGGTGCTGTGCGGGAATCTGCAGCCGGACTTGACGATTCTGCTCGATTCGGATGCGGGGGCCAGCGTGGGGCGGGCTCGGCGGCGGAACAGGCGCAATGCGAAGGCCGCCAGCCGCGGTCATGCGGACGAAAACCGCTTCGAGCAGGAGACGCGTGCGTTTTTTGCGCGAGTGCACGAAGGCTATATGGCGATTGCGAAGCGGGAGAATGCGCGGGTGGTGGTAGTGGATGCGCGCGGGACGCCGGGGCAGACGCATGCGCGGCTTGTGGAGCTGGTGCGGAGGAAGCTGAAACTCTGAGCACTCAGCAGTCAGCACTCAGCATTCGGCCAAACCGCGCTGTGATGATGGGCCAAATTTCCGTCCGCCTGGCTGAAGGCTGACTGCCGAGTGCTGATTGCTGGCTATTATGTTTTCTGATTTTCACGGAAATGCTGAGACGGTTCATCGCCTGCGCGACATGCTGGCGCGGGACCGCTTTCCGCATGCGGTGGTGCTGGCGGGCGGCCAGGGATCGGGCAAGTACACGCTGGCTCTGATGCTGGCGCAGGCGCTAAATTGCCTTGCGCCGACCACCACGGACGGACTGCCTGATTTCTGCGGGAAATGCGTCAACTGTGTGCGCATTGCTCAGGCTTCAGATCTGGATGCGCGCTTTGCCGAGGCCGTGGAGGCGCGGGAGAATCTGCGCGACGCCGACAAGAAAGAAACGCGGCTGTTTGTGCAGACACATCCCGATGTTCTCATTATTCCGCCCGATCCCCCGCAAATGATGATCAAGGTGGACCAGGTGCGGCGGGTGATTGAGACGATTTATTACCGGCCGGCCGAGGGCAGGGAACGGGTTTACATCTTCACTGACTCGGCGTTTATGAAGGAGGCGGCGAACTCGCTGCTGAAGGTACTCGAAGAGCCGCCGGAGTTTGCGACGATTTTTCTGCTGACGGAGAATGCTGGCGAATTGCTGCCGACTATTCGATCGCGGTCGATGGTGTTCACGCTGGCCGCTTTGCCGGCAGAGGAAATTGAGAAATATCTGGCCGAGCACCGTCCCGAGTGGAAAGCGGCCGAGCGGGCGCTGGTGGCGCGGTTGTCGGAAGGCGCTGTGGGGCGCGCGCGCCGATTCGATCTGGCGGGCTATGTGGCGGCTCGCGCACATGCGCTGGGAATTTTGAATTCCGCGCTGCGGGGTGGAGAACACAGTGAGTTGTTCAAGATCACCGAGTCGTACCGGCCGGGCGCCGAGGGACGCGAAAAGACCGAGCAGTTGATTCGCACGCTCTATTCGTTGTTGCGCGATCTGGCGTCGATCGAGGCCGGTGCGCCGGAGTTGATTCGCAATACCGACATTGCTTCCGAACTTAGTCGGCTGGCCGAGTCGGCCAGCTTTGAGTGGATCACACAGGCGTCCGACCGGCTGGCCGAGGTGGAACGCGGCATGCGGCGGAATCTGCTGCGGTCGCTGTCTCTGGATGCGTTTGCGGCGGCGCTTAGTGTGCAGGATCGCAGCGTCGCGCGTTGACCGCAGGATTCCCCGATTCCCCGGTTTCTCCCTGGGATTACTGCCAGACATCCGTGATGGTTTTGACGGAAGCGGATTTTCCAAGATAGGACAGCCCGTACATGGCCTCGATCGTCCGCAGGACGCTGTAGTGGTTGATGGCTTCACTGTACTGACCGGGCTTGACCATCTGTCCAACGAAGATGGTGGGAATCTGATTTCCCGGTGCATCGTCGTTTTCGTCCCACGTAATAATCAGCAGGCTATTGTTGTTCTGTGCCCACGCTGCGTAGGCAGCCAGATTGGTCTGAAGCCAGCCGTCTGCTGCCTGAATGGTTCCACTGTGCATGTCGTGCACCAGATCAGGAATGACCCACGAGACTGCCGGCAGTTGGCTAAAGTCTGTGGGGAAGGCGGTGAAGGGTTGGTTCACCGAAGATGCGAGATCAGAGAAGTTCGTCCAGGGAACATGTTTGCGGTAATATTCTCCAGAAGTGCATACCTCCGATCCGGTCGCAGGCAGTCCCTCGGAAAACCCAGTGAAGGTCAAGTTCGCCGCGATGAGTTCGCTCCCCAGATTTGCCGTCGAAAAAGTGTGCGGACATGCGTCTGAAGTAACCCCCTGTGTAGAGCCGGAAAACAAGGCCAGGTAGTTGGGCTGGCTGGGGTGGGTAATGGCGTGGGAGTCGGTGAAGGAAGCGCCTTGAGCCGCGAGGCCGTTGATATATGGGGCGTCAGGCGATCCGATGTTCTGTGAATAGGCGTGATTTTCTTCCATCACCACCACAATATGCGCGGGAAGCGGCAAGGTTGGCGCCACGGTGGCGGGGCCAGCACGATGGTTCGGGAAGACAACAGTCAATGCGGCCATGAGGACGCGGGAGGCGCGGATGGATGGGTACATAACTCTCCCTCAAAAGTTCAGTGGGGACGCACCCCTACGCAGGCATCGTACACCTCTAAGTCAATAAACATTTCCGCAAGAAACCGCAATTCTCTTTTCTCGCAGGCGGCCTGAGTTTCTTGGGGCTAACAGTCCCGCGTGTCCCCGGTTTTGCCCGGGATGCCGATTCCTGCCGATTTCCGACTCATCTCCATATGGAGGACGCGCTTCCAACAAGGCTAAGGATAATAGGTTATCATTATCTTACATAATGTATAATATAATTGACATTATGTAATGTATTCGATACACTCAGCCTGCTTTGAACTGTAAGGAGGCTGAAAATGTCGTTCCGAGAAAAGATCGCCTGGCTATCGTTGATCGCGATGGCTGTCGCCTATGGCCCGTATTTTAAGCTTGTTGCAAAGGGACCCGGTCCCTGGGAGCCATGGCCTCACCTGCACCCGCTTGGCCTGTTCGCACTGGTCTCGATTGTGCGGATGCTCATCCTGGGCGCTGGCTATCTGTATCTCCGTCTCGGTTTCCCCCGGGAGGAGCGGCCGCCGCTGGATGAACGGGATCGCGCAATCGAGCACCGCTCGCTCAGTGCCGCTTACTATGTGCTGATCGCCGGCATGATCCTGGTGGGTTGCTTCATGCCCTTCAGTTCGACCGGATGGACCATCGTCAATGCTGCGATTTACTGGATCGTTGCCGCGGAAGTGGTTCACTACAGCGTAGTCGTGGCGAGCTATCGCTTGCAGGCGGCATGATGATGCAAGGATCGATTTCTAATCGCATTCGCACCCTGCGCTTCATGAATGGCGAAATGTCGCAGGCCGATCTCGGTCAGCGCATCGGGCTCACCCGGCAAACGATTGCCGCCATCGAGGCGGGGAAATACTCGCCGTCATTGGAGGCGGCGTTCCGGATCGCCCAGGTCTTCAACGTCCCGCTGGGGGAGGTATTCCAGTGGGACGCGAAGGCCACCCCATTGAAGGCGTCGTAGCCGGAGTGAGCCAAAAGCAGTTAGTCTTTGAGCGATTCCTTAGGAACCTTCGCCGGGGCCGGCGGGCGCGCCGCAGTCTTTCCACAGTTTTTCCCAGTTCCAGAGGCCGGACGCTACGTTGATCGACAGCGGGAATCCGAGTTGATGCGCGAGCATGCAGACCTGGCCGCGGTGGTGGGCTTCGTGAGCCAGCATGTAGCACAGCATTTCCGGGCCGACTGGCCAGGGCTTGGCCCAGCCGTCCCTAAGAAACTGCGTGACGCGGGGAAACTTCTCGACGCGGCCGCCACTCTCCGCACTACCGCCGAGCGCTTCGGCAAGCATTTCGGTGCAGCGAGCAGCGCTCTCGGCTAATCCCGCTCGGGCCTGCTGGGGCGTGCAGTGCGTGCGGTTGAGCCGAGGTGGAACCTTCAAGTGCGGAGCCGTAAGCCTGACCCACTTGGTGCGGACGTTGTGCATGTGGGTGAAGATGGCCGCGATGGTGCGGCTTTTGCCGGAAGTTTTGGCCGCTGGTAATTTGGCCGTCTTTAGTTCGGCAGTCTTTAGTTTGGCCGTCCAGGCGGCGGGGTCCAGATGTTCGATCAGGAGTTGGTTCATGCGCTCGTTGGCGGCAAAGATGTTGATGGCGGCTCGGCCGAGTTCGGTGTGGACCTTGGGTGGACGAAGCTTGGGTTGGGCGATTTCCGCTTTGCGACGCTTGGGTGGATGATGGGCCACGGCTGCTACTCCTGACTTACGATGCCTCGACCTATGATACTTCTGCCCCGGGCGTGAGAGCCTTGACGACAGAGGGCACAGAAGAACACAGGGTCGATCTCACACTTCTATGTGAGGCTCTTGGTTCGCGCGGTGGTTGGAAGTGCGCCGGTAACGTCGCGGCGGTTACCACGGGGGCGGGCGCGGAAGTCTTAAAGGATTCTAATGACCATATTTTCCAATTGGTTACAAGGATTACTCCAGTGGTTCTACTCCCTTATGGGAGATTGCTCACCTACCCCCTGCCACCTATAATCGATCTACTCTGGTAAGAATTCTCCGTCAGGTTCCGGGTAGAAAAATGCGGAGGGCTTGGTCTGTCTGAAGGGCTCTTCGAGCGAAGGTTCGGTGAAAGGGAACGCCCGGATTATGCGAAAGCGCCTGCAACTCGCACTAATGCTGACGAGAACGACGGCACTTGCGACCTCCTTAGTTTTTATGCCTGCGGTTATGGCCGCGCCGCGCGCGTGGGCGGCTGAGGGTGACGATCGTCCTCACGAAGACCGCCAACACGAAGACCGGCCCCAGATCATTACCGCGACCGAGGAGCACGGACGCAAGGTTTATGTGAACGATCCCGCTCCGGCGGAGAAACATACGACCTCGCCCCCACAGGCCAAAGGCTCGTCGTTGGTGTACTGGAGCAGCAAGGAAAATCGGTGGAAGCCGGTGCCGCGGGCGAATACGGCTTCGATGCAGGCGGCGCGGTCGGCCGCGGCGGAGGTAAGCCAGTATTACAGGCACGAATCGGCGCTGGCGGCGAATGCGAAGATCGTGATGGCAAACGCCGGCGGACATCAGGCCTCGCAGGAAGAAATCGACTCGTCGATCGTGATGGCGGCTGCCCGGCACAATGTGGACCCCAACCTGGTGCGCGCCGTGGTGAAGGTGGAATCGAACTTCAATTCCAATGCAGTTTCGCGCAAGGGCGCGATGGGGTTGATGCAGCTAATGCCCTCGACGGCGAAAGAGCTGAATGTGAAGAATCCGTTTGACCCCGAGCAGAACGTGGATGCGGGCGTGCGGCATTTGAAGCAACTGCTGGAAAATTATGGCGGCGACGTGAATCTGACCCTGGCTGCCTATAACGCGGGATCGGGGGCGGTGGCGCGGAGTGCAGGCGTTCCGCATTTCCCCGAGACCCAGAACTATGTGCGGAGAATCACCAACCTTTACTATGGTGGATTTGACCTGACTCCGTCCAGCCCGTCGCATGATCCGGTGCGGGTGCAACGGGACGCGCGGGGCGTGCTTTACATCAGCAACACCGATTAAGAGTTACGGCACCCGTTGTAGCAGTGAGACTCTCTCAGGTACCTAAACGTAGTCAAGCCAGGATGTTCAACTGCAACGTTGGATCGAGACAGTTACGGACCGACGACTTTGAAAATGGAATCGAGCCAGCGTGGTGGGCGCTGGGGAGTGCTGCTGTTGCTGGTGGCGCTTTCCTCGATGCCAGCCCATGCCCGCACGCATCACACCGAATCGCATCATACTGAAGCGTGGGCGCGCGACCATTTTGCGAATGCCGAACGCATGCGCGAGGCGCTGAACGGGCGCCCTGAAGCCGACCGCACCCGGCGCGACTACCAGCGGGTTCTCAACGCCTATCGCAACGTATATTTTGGCGCTCCTGCGTCCACCAAGGCCGATCCCAGCGTGGTGGCCGTGGCGGAGACCCTGGTGGAGATGGGGCGGCACTTCGAGGACGACAAGATTCTGCATGAGGCTATCGCCCAGTACAAGTTTCTGCGGCGGGAGTATCCCGGCAGCAAGTACCGCTGCGATGCGCTGTTCACAATCGGCGAAATCTATAAAGACGATCTGAACGATCCCGGTCAGGCCCGGGGCGTTTTTCAGGAATTCCTGCACCGCTATCCGCACAACCGGCTGGTGGAAGATGCCCGGCAGGCGGTGGTGGAACTCGACCGCGACTCCGCCGCCGAGAAAAAGGCTGAGGCGCTGAAGAAGCCGGGCAAAGAGACCACGGACAAGAGCAAAGCTGCCAGGCAATCTCCGCCGGAAGACGCGGATTCGCACACCGATTCGAAGGCCGCGTCAAAGACCGACACGAAAGCGGATTCTAAAGCGGAAGCAACTGCGCCGGAATCCTCCGAGGCGCAAGCAGGACGGCTGCCGCGCGTGACCGGGATCCGGCACTGGTCCACGCCGGACTATACCCGCGTCGCCATTGATCTGGAGGGCGACATCAAGTTTGGGTCGCAGCGCATCGCCAATCCGGACCGCATTTTCTTCGATCTGCGCGGCACCAAACTGGCGTCCACGCTGGTGGGCAAGAGTTTCGACGTGGATGACGGGTTCCTGAAAAAAATCCGGGTGGCGCAGTTTCAGCCGGGGCGCACGCGGGTAGTTCTCGAAGTCGACAATCTCTCGGACTACGAGGCCTTCCTGTTGCCGAATCCGTACCGGCTGATCATTGATATTCATGGGAAGAATATTCACGGCAAAGATGCGAACGGCAAGGACGCGCTCGGCACGATGGCGCGTGCGAGAGAACTCAAGGACGCCGATACCGCGACGGCCGACATGGAAGCGTTGCCGCAGGCGGGGTCGAGTCCCCATGTGCCAGGGGACGCCACGGGGGACGTCACGAAGGATGCGTCCAACGACAACGTGGCGAGTGCGAAGCCGCATCCGTCACCGGGGCCGGCCAAGCCGGCGGCCGTCAAGAAGGTGATTGTGGAAGCGGACCTCGACGATGAGGCCGATGTTCCTACGGCAAAGGTAGCGAAGAGCGACACGAAGAAGAGCGATGCTAAAAAACCCTCGACTCCGGCGGTGCGGTTGCATGCTGCGCCCGCTGTGACTCCTCACCAGTCCGAGAGCGAAAGCGATTCAGATGCTGCCGCACCCGACGAGAAGGCAGCCAGCGATCCTCCGGCCAGCGGTTCGGCGCGAGACAAACCGTTGCCGCGTCTTGATTCCAGCCGGAAGTCAACGGACGCAGGCATCCACGAGGCCCGACCGACGGCCAGCGGCGACCGGTCGCTGATCCGCGCGCTGGGGCTGAAAATCGGCAGGATCGTGATTGACCCGGGCCATGGCGGCCACGACACCGGGACGATCGGCCCCGATGGCCTGCAGGAAAAAGATCTGGTCCTCGAAGTCGGACGGCGGCTGGGCAAACTGCTGGAGACCAGGCTGGGCGCGGACGTGGTTTACACGCGCAGGGACGACACTTTCATCCCGCTGGAGACGCGCACGGCGATCGCCAACCAGCAGCGCGCCGACCTGTTTATTTCCATCCACGCCAACTCCAGCCACGATGCCGCGGCGCGCGGTGTTGAGACGTATTACCTGAACTTCACGTCCTCGCCGGAGGCGTTGGAAGTGGCGGCGCGGGAAAATGCGGTTTCGGAAAAATCCATCTACGAACTGCAGGATCTGGTCAAGAAGATTGCCTTAAAAGAAAAGATCGAAGAATCGCGCGAATTCGCCGGAGACGTGCAGGAGTCGCTGCACAGCGGCCTGGCGGCCAAGAGCCCGGCCATCCGCGACCGTGGAGTGAAGAAAGCGCCGTTCATTGTGCTGATCGGGGCCAACATGCCGTCGATCCTGGCGGAGATTTCGTTTGTCAGCAATCCGGCGGACGAGCATCGCCTGGAGACCAGCGAGTACCGGCAGCGCATCGCTGAGTCACTCTACCGCGGGATCGCGAAATATGTGGATGGATTAAGCGGCGTGAAAGTGGCCAGCAAACTCGACAAGGCTGCCGGGCAGTAGGCAGGCTAAATCCGAGGCTTCACGCATTCCTCAAAAATCAAAATCCCCACCCTGTCTCGCAAAATGCGCGCGACAAGGATGGGGCAGCCGCTTTGGAATGGAATTCTGCTTACTGGATGGCGCTGCCGACCTGCGAGAAGATGTTGCCGGCGTTGGACCCGATCAGGCGGACCGTGCCCACGACGATTACGAGGATCACCGCGAGCATCACTGAGTATTCGGCGACGTCCTGACCTTCTTCTTCGGACCAAAGCCGGCCGGACCAAAGCCTGGCCGAGCACGATTTGCGGAAAGCTTTCTTCATAGCCGATCCTCTTCTTCTTCCTCGTTGTCCTACGCCCCAACGGAAGCTTGCGAAGCCGCGGACTGCGGGGCGGGCTGGCGTTTATAGCCCGCAAAATTCAGTCCCCAGGCTTCCATGTCCTGGGCCACAGCTTGCAGTCCCACCTGAAACTCAGAAGTTCCCTTCATCTTTTTCATCCAGACGACGCGAAACTGTATTTTTCGCTGCTTATAGAACACAGTGATCTGTTCGAGCAGGTTCAATTCGTGATGAACCGAGCCCAAACGTATTCCGTCCGGATTCACATCGAGGGTGATGACCAGTTCCTCGAATGCTTTTCCGGCGCTGTCTTTGCCCCTCATTCTTACCGGAATCACTGCCTTGGTGCGAGTCCCACGCCGATTGTTCGCGTTTCCGCCTGAAGACATTCGATCACCCAGAGATAGTCTGCTCTTAGAATTGCGAGTTGGGAATGGCCCCGACGGGTAGGGTTCGGCCTGAAGGTAACCATCCTCGCTGGCTGAGCAAGGTGCCGCTAAATCAATGGTTTACGAGCCTCAGGAAACTTTTCGCGGCGCTCTGTGGTCTAATTGCGGTAAGGTCGTGGGCGAGTCCACGGAGGGTCATGAGCTTTTCCCGTTCGGTTGGTAGTTTGTTTTTTCTGGCCTGCCTGTCAGGCGTGGCGGTCGTGTCGATTCGGTCGGAGGCGCAGACACCGGTTCGCCCGCTTTCTCGTTCGGCGCAGCCCGCTCCCGCGATCCTTCCACAACAGTTTGGCGGATGGGAGATGCAGGGCCCGACGCAAACCAGCACTGACCCCGCACTCGCGGACGCGGCAAATGCAGCGGTGCTGAAGGAATACGGCTTCTCGGATGCAGCCCGTGCCACTTACACGCGCGACGACGGCCGTACGTTGAAGATCCGGGCCGCGCGTTTTGCCGACGCCTCTGGAGCGTTCGGAGCGTACACGTTCTATCTGCAGCCGGAGATGACGTCGGAGAGCACGAAAAAAGAAGACAAGATCGGCGATCAGGCGGCGTTTCAAGGGCAGCGCGTGCTCTTCTACCGCGGGCATGTGCTGGTGGACGCTCAGTTCAGTCAGGAATCGGCCATGTCGGGCGAGCAGATGCGCGAGTTGGCGAGAGCGCTGCCGCGGCCCGACGCGAGTTCGGCCAACTTGCCCGGTTTTATCGAGTTCCTGCCGCACAGGAGCTACCTCGCGAATACGCAGAAATATGTGATGGGGCCGCTCGCGCTGGCCGCGCTGGCGGCGCCGGTTTCCGCGGACCTGGTGGACTTCAATGCCAGTGCGGAAGTCACGCTCGCCCGCTACGAGACGCCGAGCGGGGAAGCGACGTTGATGCTGGTTTCCTATCCGACGCCAAAACTTGCCGCCGATCATCTGCTCCGCATTAATGCTGCGCGCCAGATGACGCAGCCGCAGGCGGGAGCGTCGAACTTGGAAAGCTCAGGTTCGTTTTCCGCCAAACGCACCGGGCCGCTGGTCGCGATCGCCAGTGGGGACGTGACGGGCAGCGATGCGAAGTCTCTACTCGAAATGGTGAATTACGAAGCTAGCGTTACCTGGAATACGCCGGCTTCTGATCCGCAAGTGCACCAGCTCTACACGCTGGTCCTCAACATTGTCGTGCTCTGCGGGATTCTCGGGGGGCTGGCGGTGGTAGCGGGGGTGGCCTTTGGTGGAATTCGTATTCTGATGAAGCGCTGGTACCCTGACCGGGTGTTTGACCGACCGGAACACATGGAATTCATCTCGCTGCGCCTGACGGAAACGGTGGTCGAAACAGTCCCGCAAAGTGGGAGTGACAGGAGCCACCCGGCGACTGAAAACCCTGCCTGAGCCTGGGTAAGTGCCTTTAGATAGATCGGCTTAGGACCTTTCTGAGGGTGATTCGTCTCAAATTGCTACACTCGCGGGGGATATTGATTGGTTCTGTAACTAATTGAAAACAAATGCATTTATTTCACAAAAATCGCTTGACACCCCCCTTTTTTGGCTCATAAGATTTGCGCAGAAAGTTTTGACGGATTTTCAAAGCTCCGTTGGAACTATTCTCCCTTGAAGAAGAGGCTGCCCTGTTGCCGGGTAGCCTCTTCGTTTTTGCATTTCAATGTTCTGCATTTCATTTCCGATGCAAGAGTAATCTCGCCCGCAGCGTTAGGTGGAACTCCGGCGGTTATTCTCCGTATCTTCATGTTGAGCACGTTTTGTTGAATGAGTTTTGTGGATGGAGTTGAGGTTTTCAGGATCACTCGGGGAGGGTCTCATGTTCTGCGATGGATGCGGCAATGCAGTGCAAGTGGGGCAAACTTATTGCAGCAAGTGCGGCAAGCAGATCGTGGGGCCGGTTCTGGTGGCGCAGGTGATTCCTGGCCGCGTGCAGCAGCATGCGCACTTGCTCGGAATTCTCTGGCTGGCCATGTCGGCATTCAACGCGGTGGCCGGGCTGGTCCTGGTTGTTCTGGCTAATACGTTGTTCGCGCACCTGCACGAAATGGGAGCGCCAGCGGATGTTCCCACGGGGTTTCTGACCGCGATCGTGAGTACGATCGGAATCATCATCCTGGCCAAAGCGGCGTGCGGATTCATCGCGGGCTGGGGGTTGCTGCATCGCGAAGCCTGGGCGCGGGTGGTGGTGCTGGTGCTGGCGTTTATTTCGCTGTTCCACATTCCATTCGGTACGGCGATCGGCGTGTACACCATGTGGGTGCTGCTGCCGGGAGCTTCGCAGCAGGAATATGACGCCATGGTTGCGGCACAAGCTTCGACGCAAGCGGCGTGAGAAGCGAGCACAAGACCGAGGCGCTCGTCTGCCCGGCTGCCCCCAAGAAATTGGTCATTGAAGTTTGTAGCCGTCGACGACGGCCCAGGTCGCGATCGCGCTCTCCACGGTC
>Ga0302326_10003771_pt1 | contig 35534 bp, 28 predicted proteins | sample Palsa_T0_3_FD_202264 | JGI IMG/M metagenome (GOLD analysis project Ga0302326, IMG submission 202264) | Peat permafrost microbial communities from Stordalen Mire near Abisko, Sweden - Palsa_T0_3 | ecosystem: Environmental > Terrestrial > Soil > Palsa > Peat permafrost | place: Sweden: Abisko...
CTAGAGATACACCGAGTTCGCTCGCTCGCTGGCGCGCACGCCGCTGCACTTCGTTTTCAAGTGTGATCTGGGTTCGCGACATCATGATGGCTACATCATACCATTGCCTTGCCCCGCGTCTTGTTTTCGGTAACTTCCCCGGCTGGAGGACCAGGGCCGAGCAGGTTAACTCATTCGCGTTCGAAAACGAGGACATTCGGCTTGCGTCCCCTTGCCGGCTGAATCGTCATGGTCAGAGTCTTGCCGTCTGGAGAAAGCTGGATATGCTGTGTGTCGGCCACCTTGCCATTTCTCTTCTCAGTGAACTCGAGAGTGCTGGCATTCACGCGGCGCGCCGACGACATGGCGTCCGCCGGCGCGTTCGCATCCTTCACCGGGTAGTCCTTGCCGTCAAACTTCATATTTTTTGTGGAGTGCTGTGCCTGATTGATGAAGGAAAGACCGTTGTCTTGAGACGGCTGCACCTCGATTTCAACCCCGCCGGGTTTTTCGCTGGTGCTATCCCACGTAGCGGCAAAGCCAGAGGCTCCTCCAATAGGTGTGTATATGTAATGGATGGTGAAACTGGAGCCGACGTCCGGGTATCCGGTGAAGTCGTCGCGCAGCGAGTTGCCGTCCGCAGAAAGCGTCCAGATGGCGGAGATCTGCATACGGCCATCTTTCTTGCGGACGACTCTCCAGACACGCGGGGCTTCTGCAGTGATAGCGAGGGTAGTTGCATCGAGACCGGGTTGATCGGTGCCGTCGGCAACAATGAATTCCGGGCCGCCGCCAAAGTCGAAAGCGTAGCGGTTGGTTCCTGCAGAAGTGACCTTCATCTGGTCGTGCATCGTGCTCTTTTCCGGGTTGAGCTTCCACTTTCCCACGAAAGAGCCGTCAGCGGCTTGAAGCCTGGGGGTTGCGGTGGCGACCGCAAGCAGTAATAGAAAGAGCCGTTTCAGCATGATGTTCTCCGCAGGTCGATTGGGATCCCGTTTGGAGAAGCTGCAATGCACTTGGATGGCCAATGGATCTCGCAGACGGCGCAGAGATGATCCAGTGCAAGGGGAGACTCAGTAGACTGTAGTCGATTGAATCGGGGCTTTCGTCGCAGCGAGCGACAGAATCGTTCGGAAACGAACAGCATCGTCTGAAAGCGGACAGCGGAAGTTCGGTGGCCCTCCCCTGTCGAACGAGTTTCTCCGCTCCTCTATTCGCTGTGGTTGAACGCGTAGTGAGTTTCGGCTCGGTTCATACAGTGACGCCGGATTACCGCTCTCATCGATTACTATTGCCATCTAACCAGTTAGATGGTAATGTAATTTCATGAAGGATAAAGTGAGTAACCCCGAGGCAAGGACGTCCGCTAAACGTGCTCGACCTCGGCCTAACGCCGCAACTCTTATCCCTCGTGAGCTGATCGCCCAACCGGTCGGTGGGCACCTGGCACTCGATTTCTGCAATACGGCAGGAGAACACCTCGCCGAGCAGCCTGACGAGTTGTTGCGCAACTGGGAATCGCTTCTGCGGTGGGCAACTCACGTCGGCTTGGTCGGTCCTGAATCCTATGTCGAACTGCTCGGCCATCCTGAGCCGCTGGACGAAATCATCCAGCTTCGTGAGGCTATCTATCGCGTCGGGCTGGCGGTTGCCGGGGTTGGCCGTCTATCCAGGCGCGATGTTGCCTTCATTCGCGAGCATGCCAACGCGCCTCGGCCCGAGATTGAGTTTCGAGACAGCGTGGGTCGATGGCGTCCTGCTCCGACGTGTGCGTCAGCGCAGTTGTGCGCGATCCTCGGGGGCGAAGCGCTCTGCCTGTTGTGCTCGCCCAAGGCTGCGAGGGTCGGTGTCTGTGGAGGCGACAATTGCGGCTGGCTATTCATCGACGAGAGCCGGGGTAAACGACGTCGTTGGTGTGACATGAACGATTGCGGCAGCAGGGCTAAGGCGCGCCGATATTACGAGAAACATAAAGGATCGTGATCTCAGGGTCGATGGCCCGACCCTGAGCCTCAAATAACGCTGAGCTGCATCGCGATTAAGGGTGGCGGGGAGCTGCCAATCACCGCCAGGTGTTCGCAATCATCCAAAGGGGGATAGTCCGATGAGGAATGAAATGACGGGAAAGTTGATAGTTGTGTTTTTATTGCTCTATTGCTCAGCAAGCGTGGCACAGAGCAAACCGATCGATTCCGACGCGCGCCGTCAGATCGACGCAGGAAACCAGCAATGGGTCGATGCCATGAAACAGGGCAATGTCGCGCTGCTTGCGCCGGGGAACGCAGAGGGCGCCGTCGATTGTAGCCCCGAGGGGGACTGCATTCGGGGTCGCTCAGCCCTTGAGGAGCACGCGAAGGAAGAGATGGTTAAGCTCGGTAACGCCGACTCGGCTTCTGTGATCAGTATGGGAGCGGTTCAGCAGGGGCGGTACGTGTATGAGTGGGGCGAGGCTAAGGCACACTTCCAGAATGGGAAAAGTATCCTCGACCGATATCTAACTGTTTGGCAGGAGCAACCGGACGGAACCTGGAAGGTTTTTCGCAATCTAGTGATTCCGAAATAGGTAATCTTCCGCCGCGGGTCTCGGCAGACGGTAATCTGTCCCGGCTGCAAAGGCTCTCTGAGCGCCAAATCGCCAAGCGAGGCCTGAGACCCAACCGATCAGCACTGGTCACGTTCCAATCGGGCTAAGTGGCTATTGCCCACCGCACCTCGCCGCGAGATACTGAAACCCCGCGGTGGTCGATGGCAAAACGAAGCAGCATCACATCAAATCTCGGGCTTTACGTCTACAGCGGAGCCGCCATCTTTCTCGGCTTTCTGGGCCTGGCCTCCGGCGACTTCGCCACCACCTGGCAGAACGTCGGCCCCCACGTCGCTCTGCGCGTACCGCTTGCCTATCTCACCGCCGTCCTTGAGCTCGCCGGGGGGATCGCGCTCCTCTGGCCCCGCACCGCGCGTGCCGGCGCTCTGACCCTGACCATTGTCTACTCTGTTTTCACGCTCATCTGGGTGCCCAAGGCCTTGGTGAATCTCGGCAATTACGACCCCATCGGCAATGTCTTTGAGGAGTTCTCCCTGGTCGCCGCCGGCCTGGTCCTGTGCGCAATCTTCTCCCCTGCCGGTTCATCCATGGCGCGCCGCCGGCCCTTCTTCGTGCTGCTCTTCGGTATTTGCCCTATTTCCTTTGGCATCGCCCACATCATGGACATGCCCGGCCTGTTGGGCTGGATCCCGGGTTGGTTGCCGCCGGCCAAGATGTTCTGGGCCTACGCCACCACCCTGGGCTTTTTCGCCGCCGCCGTCGCCATCCTCACCGGCATCCTGGCGCCGCTTGCCGCGCGCCTGCTCACGGCGGAGATCGTGATCTTCGAGTTGCTGGTCTGGATTCCGAAACTCTCCGCCGGGCCAGGCAATCATTTCAATTGGGTGGGCAACGCGATCTGCATCGCGTTGGCCGGCGCCAGTTGGGTGGTCTCCGACTCCATCAGCGCAGTGGCAAAAACCACACCCATCCCAGCAAAATCCCCTGCAGAGGTAAGCGTCCCCGTCTGAACCTGTCCCTTATCCCTAAACCCGGTTCAACATAGGGGGTTTCTGCCTTGGAGCCTGGCGGCTAAGCTGCCGTTACATCTTACCTAAACCTCAAGTGCTCACCTATCCAATAGGTAAACACTTAAATTTTCACCGAAGCTCACCTACGCTGAGTCTCCTGGTCAAGATGCCCGGCGGCGCTGGTGCAGCGGATGCGTCTTTCTTAATCCATGGCATGCAAGGTGTCATAGGCTTCTTTCAGCGCTGGATCGTTGAGCCCAATCGATTTCAGCTTTGCTTCGATGCGCTCTTGAACAGCTTTGGAATGAGGGAAATCCTGGTCAGTCCAAAACCGGTCTCTGCGCTGGAAATAACCGGCCTCCTGTAGGAACCAAATTCCGTACCTGTAAGCGTCGCCCTGGGTGTCATCCAAATCGCTCACCTTGAAAGAGCCGTCCGGCAGGTACGATTTGGTGAGGCACCAATCGAGCATCCGGGAGATCTCCCCACGAATCTGTTGTCGAGAAGCTTCGTCGAGGGTCGGCCATGCGGATCGGAAGATCTTGATCGCGTCCCAGTTCAGATGGTTTTCGTAGTGACCGTCAAAACGGATACCAGCAGGAAAGTTGACGTTGTCGAGTTGCAGAAGGCGCCGGGCAACCATGTCCTGATGCTGCACCTGACCCTTAAGGTCAGAAATGACATGGAACGTCATCGCCATGTCATCCATTTTCCAGATTCTTCCATGCCGATCCACCAACCATTGTCCCCAGCACCCGGTCTCAGGATTCTGCCAGCGCTCGACAAATGCGCGCAGAGCATCTTCGAGTTGAGGATGAAAAGCGTAGCATCCTGTTGGTCGAGTCTCAAACAGTAGCAGGGCCATCGCGGAAAACGTTTCGTCCAATTCTTCGCGGTTGAACACTCCCGTTTTGGTGAAGTCGTTCCTCAAGTCCGAATCGAGCTGAGCGTCGAGCTTTTCCGGAGAATTCATCCGATCCAGAAAGGACAGCGGGTACCTCGGAGGTGGGCGGCACTCCTTGGCATAATCGACGGAATAGTAGAGCCGGAGGTACCACGCATCAATCCCTAATCCCCAGCTTCCATCAGAAGCCTGCTGTTCTCCAGCCAGTTTCTGATCGAGGGGTTGCGTAAGGCTCTGACGAAGATCGGAAATTCTGGCCCTGGTGGCTGCGATATCTGGCGTGAAGTTCAACCGCCAGCGGATTTCGCGATAGATGTGCATGGAGTAGTGCATATCGTCGCCCGCAGCCTGTTGCCGATTGATTTCTTTCACAATCGGCAACAAAGTGGGGTTCAGCAGCCTCAAGCGTCTCTCGCGCGCGAAGGGGATCTCCGAGAAATCGTAATAAAACTGGGCGGACTCCCGAAGCCGATCCCACCGGGACTCCCCAGCGATTGGTGACGGGGCAGTGAATATGTGAGCGTGATAGATGGAGGCCGCGATCACAGCCCGTTCCAGTTGTGCGCGAATGGCGTATACGACGCACGCCAGAGCCACGACGACCATCAGAGAAATCAACCACCGCCTATGCTTGCTCACGCCAAAAATGATACAAGGGGCTCAACCGCCTCCAGCATACAAACTTCTCCAGCAACATCTTCCGCATTTTGCACTGCCACGCCGCCGCGCACTCCCTTTTTCGCTCATGGCCCCAACCGGCCTGACGATGAAAGATTTGTCAGCGCTGTTCGGCACCCAACGGGCGCGCACACTTCTCCAAAAGGCAGTATCCCACCATGCTTTCGGTCCATAGAGCCCCCAAGCTTCTCACTCTGATCTTTCTGCCCTTCGCATGCGCCGCCGTGCTCGGGCAGACCGCCCACTCGAGCGGTGCGCAAATCCCCCTACCATCTCTCGCCCAGTACGCGACTGGGTTAGCAGTGGATAAAGACGGCAACCTATTCGCAGTCGACCAACAATTCGGCACGCTCATGGAGCTAACCGCCTCCGGCCAAAAGATCCAGGTGACCGACAGCCTGAGTTTTCCCTGGGGCCTCGCCGTGGACAACCAGGGCAACCTCTACATCTCGGAGCAAAGCACGCAAGGCCCAGCGCAGGTCGTGATAGAGAAAGTGAAATCGACCCCCAGCGGAAATGTCTACACCCCCACCGTCGTGCCGGTCGAAGGATATTCGGCTCCTTCGCCCATCGCGGTCGACTCGCAAGGCAAGATTTATCTCGCCAATGATGATCAGGTCGTCGTCGAAACACCGGCAGGCGACAGCTACCTACAAAGCACACTGCCCATCAGCACGACCATCGAAGCGGGAGCTTTGGCGGTGGATGCCCAAGGCGCCGTCTACATCGCCGACATGGCCACCGATCGGGTGCTGAAAGAGACACCTTCCGGCGCCGGGTATGTCGCGAGCATCGTGGCCGCCCCGCTCTCCCAGCCGCCAGAGAGCCTGGCCGTGGATGCCAGCGGCAACGTGTATATCGACGCCTATGTGCCTGGCGGCTACGCTGAGGACTTCTTCGTCGTTAAGGAAACGCCTTCCGAGAGCGGTTACCAGCAGAGCCCGTTTGCCATGTCTCAGTACGCCAATCCGTGGAGCATCGCTGTCACTCGAAACGGAATCCTCTACGGCGGCGGCAGCGGAGGCTTTGAAAAAGTGGCGCCCGGGCCAGGCATGTTCACGCCGGTGGACGCGACCCCTTTCCCCTATCAATACACCGCCCCTGAGGTTATCTCTTTGCTCTTTACCATCGATACCCCGGGCAATCTGGGCCAGCCCCTGTTGCTGACCCAAGGAACAGCCGGGCTTGACTTTAAGGATGCCCGCACGGGTTTGTGCACCGTGCAGGAGAACGGTCCCTTCTTCCAGGCCGGTGACACCTGTAGCGTCGACGTCGAGTTCTATCCCGTGGCGGCAGGACCGCGACTGGGCGCAGTCGTGTTGCAGGATGCGGCGCAAAACGAGCTTGCCGTCGGCTACGTCTACGGCGCAGGAATCGGCGCCCTGGTAGCGTTTCTGCCGGCCACCCGCAGCGTGGTCAAAAGCGGTCTGGCCGGTCCCTCGGGCATCGCGGTCGACGCGCGGGGCAACCTCTTCTTCGCCCAAACCGGCAATGGCGCCCTCTACCAAGCAACCCGCAACGGCCAAAGTTGGACCGTGACTGAGATCGCATCCGGCTTGAACCATCCCAGCGCCGTGGCCATCGATGGCCGGGGAAATTTGTTTGTGGCCGCTGCCAACACCGTCTATCAGGAAACACCCGTCGGCGCGCACTACATGCAAAGCGAGCCAGTGGCGATACCCGGCCAGCTCAACGGCATCGCCGTGGACAGCGGCGGAAACCTCTATGTCACCTCGGCGGTCAGCGGCGACGTGCATAAGGAAAGCCTGCAGCCGGACGGAAGCTATGTCGCCTCGGCGGTCGGCTTCGGCATCTCCGGGCCCGCAGGTGTGGCGGTGGACGGCGCAGGCAATGTTTTCGTCGTCGATCCGCGCCAGGGCGAAGTCTACCAGGAGGCGCTCCAGGCCGATGCCAGCTATCGTCAAAGCGTGCTCGCCACTGGGCTCGCCGAGCCGCAAGGGATAGCCCTGGACAGCGGCGGGAGCATTTACATCACATCCTCGGCGAACGGCAATCTATATCGGGAGACGCTCCGGCAAGACGGCTCCTGGCTGCAGACCATCGTCACCAATGGCCTCGAGAGTCCGGGTGGCATTGCTCTCGACGCTTTGGGAAATGTCTATGTCTCACTCGATTTGGCCGAGGCAGTGGAGAGGATCGACTTAGCCGATCCGCCGGTTCTACACTTTGCCAAGACCGCTGTCGGGTCGACCAGCACCGACAGCCCTCAGACGCTAACGGTGTTAAGCATGGGCACTGCACCGCCCGTCATGAACTATCCACAAACGGGCAGTAACCCGGCACTGTCCAGCGGCTTTAGCCTGGACGCGGCGACCACCTGTCCCTTGCTCGATCCACCCGCCCCCTACAACCCTGGAGAACCGCAAGATGCAACCGGCACCTGCAGTTACGCCATCGACTTCACGCCGGTCGTTCCCGGACCTACCCGAGGTTCCTTGGGGATTGAATATGTAGACGCTGCCACCCTGCTTTTCAACCCAGTGGTGATCAAGAAGAACGTCGAGCTGCGGGAAGCCGGTATCACCTCCGACGCCACCCGCACCACAGTGCGGGTCAACCCCACCAACATCAAGGTGGGCCTTGCCGTCGTCATTACGGCCACCGTCCGTGATGCCAGCTACGCCGCCATCATTCCCCAGAGCGGAAGCGTAAGCTTCACTGATACAGTCCTGGGCAAAACCACGGCCTTGAACGGCGGCGCCGCAGTCCCCCTGAGCGATGGGAAAGCAAGCCTCAAAATCGTCTCTACCGTCACCGGTGAACACACCATCACCGCACACTACGGAGGAGTGAACGCGAGCTTTGCATCCAGTACCGGCGAGTCAGCATTCAGTACTAGCAAGTAAGGGGCAGAGAGTAATGCAGCGGCGAACAATCTCGCATCGTCGAACAAATGCCAAAGAGCCGTATGAGCGTCAGCAACGCTTGGGCATTCTCACCAGGGCTAAAGCCCCGTCATTGCGAGATAAAGCGTTTTCGCGGGTTTGAAAACCCGCTTCCCCGGACTGAAGAGGCTGCGGAAAAACCGAGTTTTTGAAGGGTACGGCCTTTAGGCCGTACATAACCTATCTAGAATCATTACGGCTTTAGCCGCTGAGGGCTAGGATTCTGCGAGAAACCGACTTTTTCCGCAGCCTCTAAAGTCGTGCCCTGATACTTTCCGCGTCGAGACCAGAAGTGAGGACATGCATGAAAGCATTGGTGATGAGAGAACCGGGCGATGTGGCCATTGAAACAGTGGCGGATGCAGTTGCTACCAATGACGACGTACTGCTGAAGGTGCGCATGATTGGCCTTTGCGGAACCGACCTGAGTTCGTTTCGCGGCAAGAATCCGCTGATCACGTTTCCTCGAATCCCCGGTCATGAAGTAGCAGCGACGATTGCCGAACCAAGTAAGGCCCATCCGGAACTGGCCGCGGGCATGGACGTGACACTTTCGCCCTACTTCGGCTGCGGGCGCTGCCCGGCTTGCCTGCGCGACCGTCCCAATGCTTGCCAATTCAACGAGACGCTGGGCGTGCAACGCAACGGCGCCATGACGGAATACATTGCTGTGCCGGCGGCGAAACTCTATCCCGCACGGCTGAGCATCAAAGAACTCTGCCTGGTCGAACCGTTGACGGTTGGCTTCCACGCGGTGGGCAGAGGACGTGTCACCGCCGAGGATGCAGTCGCGATTTTTGGATGTGGGGGAGTAGGCCTCGGGGCCATTGCCGCTTGCGGCTTCCGCGGGGCTAAGACCATCGCCGTCGATCTGGACGATCAAAAACTAACCCTGGCTCTGCGCGCCGGAGCGACGGACGCGATCAACACCAGCAAGGAACCGCTCCACCAACGACTGCTTGAACTTACCGAAGGCCGGGGGCCCGATGTGATGATCGAAGCCATCGGGCTGCCGCAAACTTTTCGTAGCGCCGTAGACGAGGTGGCGTTTACCGGAAGGGTGGTGTACATCGGCTATGCCAAAGAGCCAGTGGCCTACGAAACCAAGCTCTTCGTGCAAAAAGAGCTGGACATTCTGGGCTCACGCAATGCCCTTCCCGAAGACTTTCGTGAAGTGATTCACCTGCTCGAGGAGCACCGCTTCCCCGTCGACGAAGCGGTGAGCGCGATCGTTCCGCTGGAGCAGGCGCCGGCCATGCTGAAAGCGTGGAGCGAAAATCCCAGCGGGTTTTCGAAGATCATGGTGCGTTTCGACTGACCTCATCCGAAGCGCCGCAGATAGGCGGAGCAGAGAGCATCCGTCTGCTGGGTGTAAGCAACACCCAGCGATTGGGCCAGGCCGGTCTCAGAATGGGACCCGACCCAGGCTATCAGCAGCAAGCGGCGCAGCATGAGGAAGGTCGGAATCTCTTCTTCCTCGGCCTTTCCTAATGCGGACACGGTTCGATAGCCATCGAGCCAGTGCTGGATCAGGCACGACACCTGGGGTAAGTGCTCGTAAAAGGACAGCGACGCAGCTGCGTCGTATATGTACCAACTGAAGCCGCAGTCATCGAAGTCAATTACCTTCAATTGCCGCTGGTGCAGGAGCAGATTCGACAGACGCAGATCGCAGTGGGCCAGGCCGAAGCGGTCGGGGCCCGTACCGTAACCCGCCAGGCGTTCCTGGACCAAGGCCGCAGCCTGGCCAAAGAGATCGAGGCGGGTTGCATTCATGCCCAGTCCATCGCGCCAATGGCCCCAACGCGGAGCCTCCCCGCCCGCCGCCTCGAAATCCCAGGTGAACCGCTCAAAGCCGTCGGGGCGTTGCCATGTTCTGCTATGCGTATGCAGCTGCGCAGTCACCGCTCCCAGGGTCTTGAAACATTGGCGCAAGTCCATCTCGATCTCGGGTTGGCGGCCGTTTTCCCATGCAAAAAGGACCAGGTTTCGTTGACCGGCGACCTGGATCCATTCTCCGTTAAGGCCGGCTACCGGAACCGGAGTGGTGACCACTCCGCCTTTGCGCAGCGCCAATAGCCAGGCAATCTCGGATGCGAGCGAGTTTTTTGACTGATATCCCGGGCGCTGGAGACGCAAAGCCCATTTTGTGCCGGAGGGAGCTTCTACTTTGTAGATCTCATTTTCCGAAAGGCTAATGAGTGCAACCGTCACATTGCGGGGAAGATCGTAGAGCCTCAGCGCCTGCTGAACGAGTTGAATGGCCACCTTACCTCCCCTCCATGCCCACTTTACATGGTGGATAAATCCTTTGACTTCCCCTTGGCCTTCCCCGCAAACTATTGACACCACCCCAGGCCCCACCTCGTTCGTCGCTTGCAAACTTAGTTACCTTGAACCAGTTTTCTGGAGACGCACAACTGCCGCCCGAGACCACAGCTGTCTTTGCATCGGAAGCTCCCGCCGGCCGGGTGGAATATGGTCTGCGCCACAACATTCTGACGCCCTGGGAGACGCTGGCCCAGTCGGTCGCCGCCATCGCGCCGACTACCTCCCCTGTGCTGACCATCCCCCTGGTTTTTGCCCTGGCCGGTAATGGCACCTGGGCGGCGTATGCACTGGCCACAGTACAGGTGACGCTGATTGCTCTGCTGATTGGAGCCCTGGGACGCCGTTCCGCCTCCCCAGGCTCCCTGTATAGCTATGCCACTGACTCGCTGCCTCCGGTGGTTGCAAGCATTGCAGCCTGGGCCCTGCTTCTGGGCTATGTGGCGACTGGCGCGTCGATAGGCGGGGGGTTCGTGCAGTATGCGAATGTCCTGTTGAAGGCGTTTACCGGCCATGTGGCGCCGCCGTTTCTGCTGGTTTTGATCAGTGTTCTCGGAGCCGCAACCATGGCTTACCGCGATGTGAAGCTCTCGGCGCGCGCCATGCTCTGGCTTGAAGGCGCATCCGTCGCCTGCATCGTGTTGGTGCTACTGCTGGTTTTATGGAAGAACGGATTGCACCTCGATTGGCCGCAAGTGCGGTTGCAGGGCAGTTCGATCCCGGGCATCCGGCTCGGCCTGGTTCTCGCGATCTTCAGCTTTGTTGGCTTTGAGAGTGCGACGGCGCTGGGGCACGAAGCGAAAGAACCGCTGCGCACCATTCCTCGTGCAGTTCTGCAATGCGCGCTGGGAGCGGGCGCGTTCTTCATCCTCGCCGCCTACGCGGAAGTGCTCGGCTTTCGTCACGCTGGCCTGGCCTTGGATAAGGCGGATGCTCCGATGCACGTGCTGGCCGATCAGGCTTCGATGCCTGTACTTGGTATTTTGATTGACGCCGGCGCTATGGTCAGCATGTTTGCCTGCATCCTCGCCTGCATCACGGCGGCTGCGCGCATTCTGCTGCTCATGGCCCATAACCGTCTGGTGCCAAACTACTTTTGCAAAACCCATCGGCGGAACGACACCCCGCATCTCGCCGTGGTGCTCACCACGGTGGTAGTCGTGGTCCCACCGCTTGTGCTCACCACGCTTGGCTATTCGGGAGCAGACATTTACGGTTGGCTGGGCTCGTTTGCGGTGTACGGGTTTATCACCATCTATGGACTCACCTGCATTGCCCTGCCGCTGCAGCTGAAAAGACAGGGCGCGCTGTCGATGGCTCTTTTAGGAACAGCGATTCTGGGCGGCGTTTCGATGGTGATGACGCTGGCAGGAACCCTCTATCCCGTCCCTGCGGCGCCCTATTCCTGGCTGCCGTATCTCTATTTCGTTTATTTGCTGATCACCCTGGTCTTCTTCTTCCGCACCCAGCGCCGGGGGAGGAATTCTCATGACCAGGCGGGTTCATTCTGAAACCGTTTTAACCCGAAAGTGGCAGCCAACTCCAACCAATTCGCGGCCGTTGTTGTTATGATTCGGGAATGAAAAAGGCTGTGTTGTTTACCCTGGTTTTCTTGATTTCGACTTCAGCATTTGCTTCGTCGCGTCATCATCACCATCATCACCACCATCATCCCCACGCCGCTACCCGATAGCTCATTCCGGTTCTGCGATCGTGGCCAGCCATCTGAGGACGGTGCTGGAGAGAGGACCGCGCTGATCTGAGTAGGCGTGGTCCGTAGGCAGATGGAGTGTGGACACGCGGGTGTTTCCCGCGCGACGGAGTGCGCCCGCGAACGCCTGATCTCCCCGGGCGTACGCGTCATCGGAAGTGACGATAAGCATCGGCCGGCTTTTGAGTGAATTGACCTTGGCCATGAAGCTCCACTGGGCAGCGTTGGCCAGGGTTTCATGAGCCAGCGCGTCGGGCGTGCAGCCGCTCATCGGCGCCATTCCCCACTGTTCGTATCTGGCGCTCAGCATCTTGATGGTGGATTGTTCCTGGTCTGAGGCTTGGGGAGTCCGCCCGCCAATGTCGGATGCGGAGATAAGACCGATGCCGAGAATTCTTGGATCGGCAGCGGCATCTTGCACGGCCATAAAGCCGCCCATGCTGTGCCCTATAAGGACGATGCGGGACGTGTCCAGGCGCAGGATCCTGGCCATGGCGGGGGAACGCAAATAATCGATTGCTGCTGCTGTGTCCTCGATGCCGTGGGCGAAAGAGAAATCTCCGGGAGAACCCCAGGAGCCGCGGTAGTCAAAGTAAAGAACATCCCAGCCTGCGCGGCGAATATCCTGGGCCAGATCGAGGTTACGCTCGTTACCGGGGAATCCATGGAGCAGGACAACTACGGGATGCGGACCTACCCCCGCAGCAACGTAGACGAATGCGTTGAGTAGCCCCCCGTGACTGGGGATTTGAAAGCTCTGCATGGAAGCAGGATTGGATCGCGGCTGGGCTATGAGCGGAGAAGAGCAACAGAGAGCAACCAGGATGGCGAAGGCAAGTCTTTGTGGAAGCCTGGCAAGAGACGCATCCACAGAGCAGGGCTGGTGTGGACGCTCGCGCAGTACTTCCTCCTGATGGCCTCTTAAGATTTGTAACTATCGCGTTCTATCCTACCGGATCCAGAACGGCAGACGTAGTTACGTATGAGTACCCGGAAGTGCGAACGGCAGTATTTCCACCCTTAATAGTCCTTTACTCGCATGCCGCACGCCCTTTTGGGCTCTATCCCCGTCACCAACGCAGGTCTCCCCCTCAAGCCCGTGGCGGGCTCCACGGATCCAGACGGGTGCCCCACGTTCGCACCAGCGTACGTGGGACGAAAATGATGGGCGACCCGGATTTCCTACTTCACCGAACTCGCCAGGACCGCGGATGCGGTTTCCCTTAAAGGAAACCGCATGATCTCAATCAACGCCACTAATCTCGACAGGAAATCCGGGGGAAGCCCACCACAGCTTTTTGTTCGAGACTCTACGGATTCTTCCTTAGGAGACCTGGAGCACCGGGACGGGGTTATCTCTCAGTTACTCGTGCGCCAGGCGAGCAGGTTACTGCGCACGGCGCTGGCGCTCATATTCTCCGTGCCGAGCAGCACTTCGAAGTGCGGAATGACGCCGTCCGCGCGGGCAATACGCTTCAGGAATGGTAGTAGTTGCGAATCGTCCATGGCGAAATCGCGGGCGCCTTCCGTGCCAGACATCGAAGTCCCTTCAAGAATGAGCACATTCCCATCCCCGGCGAGGTTGGGCAAGTAAGCCACCAGACCATACACCTTGCGCTGGGGATCGTTCCAGAGCGAATCCCAGCGAGCAGGTTCGCCGGGCCGAGGAGACCGGTTGAAGACGGTAAAAACGCCCTTCTTGTAATCATCTTCAAAAACAAAGTTCATATTGCGTTCAAAAAGTTCGACCCAGGGGTTCGACTCCGAAGCACCCATGAGGATAACGTTCCCTGCTTTGAGATCATTCGGCCGCAGGTCTCGAGCGTAGCGCACCTGCAGTTCGCTTGCGGAACCTCGCGCCAATTGTGCAAGTCGCAGGCTTGCCTCCAGGTCAACCATGGAGGTATAACGCCGGTTGCCGAGATTGGCCTGCCAATCCTTCAAGGAGGGTTCGGCCCCGTCATAAAGGTTGGTCCCCTGATCGTTGCGGTAACTGCCGAGCAGGTATTCGTCCAGTCCAAAGTCCCGCCGCGTCATATTGTGGAACATCACTAACCCGGAGTCTGCCGGAACCATCAATGTTGGGTGGTTGGGGGTAAAAATATGACTCCATAAGGGGTGTGCTGGAACAGCCAAAGGACGATCGCGGAAAGCCAACACCAACACCACCGCGGCAAGGAGCACACAAAGCGACCAGGGCACGAGGTAGAAAGCGAAAGCCCGCTCCGCCGGCTGTCCACGGCCCGCCTCGCCGGCGAGCGGACTTGCGGGCTCGATCTCTGGTAGGACCGGATTGAGAGCCGATCTAGGTTCGAAGACTGGCACGTAGCCGCCCCGGGGAATGAGAATCCGCACCGCTTCGTCTGCGCCCTCTTCTCTGAAGTATTGCTCCAGCCGCTGGCGGAGGCGACTGGCTTGGGTGCGGACGATGCCGTCGATGGTTGAATCGTAGTCCCGTGACCGGCCAAAAACAGCCTGGCCGATTTTTTGCTCGTTGATCTCTGCCCCGCGGCCCTTGAGAGTCATTTCGCAAACATAGATGAGCAGGCTGCTCAGCCGCTCGCTGCGAACAAAGGGCGGCGAGGCGACAATGCGCTGCACCAATGCGCGGTATTCAACCTCAGGCCCTTCCAGCGATGGTTTGCGGGCAGAGAGTAGAGCAGCCGAACCGCGTTCTTGCTCCTTGCTGATCATGGCTTGAGTCAGCCCATTGAAACAGGCTTGCATGAACGGGGCGTGAACGGGATTTGTCATCGCAAATTCACTGTATCGAGATACATGAACTTACGTTAAATCATTCATTCAAGGTTTCTTGCGGGCGTGTATCGGTGATGTCGCGGTGAATAGTGTAGATGCCGGTATCGATCGCTGCTAGTCCTGGTGTTTGTTGGAGGAAGCGGCGATGAAGATTCATCTGCAGTTCCGAGCTGTGCGATTCGCGTTGGTCTTACTGCTGGCGGCCGGAAGCTCGGCCAACGCGCAGTTTGATACCGGCGCCGCACTCGGCACCATCAAGGACCCGTCGGGAGCGGGCGTACCGAGCGCAAGTGTTGAATTATTAAGCATCGCCAAGGGCGTGCGGATAACCCGCAAGACGGACGCGACCGGTGACTTTGAGTTCGACAACCTGCAGGCCGGCGACTACAAAATCACCGTCAATGCCTCGGGCTTTGAAGTCTCAAGTACTGATCCTTTTAAAGTAAATGTCGGATCACGGCAACGCGTCGATCTGACGCTTAAACTGGGCTCCGCGAACGACACCGTCCTGGTTACCGGCGCAGCCAGTCTGCTCGAAACAGACTCCAGCGGCCGCGGCGGCACGGTGGAATCCGCCCAGGCGATCGACCTGCCACTTAACGGGCGATCGTACGCCGACCTGGCTCAACTGGTGCCCGGAGTTCGCCGTTCCCTGCTGGACACCGTCGCCTCCAATCCACCCCGCGACGCTTCTTACAACGTGAACGGCCTTACTTCGCAGTACAACAACTTTACCCTCGACGGAGTCGACAACAACGCCTACCAGGAAGCAAATCAAGGCTACTCCAACGAAGCCGTCATTCCGTCTCCGGATGCGATTCAGGAATTCAAGGTACAAACCGATAATTACTCTGCGGAATATGGCCGCGCCGGCGGCGCAATTATCAACGCCACCACCCGCAGCGGCACCAACGCATTCCACGGCGGCGCCTACGACTACCTCCGCAACACGGTTCTCAATGCCTTTGGACCTTTCTACGGAACAGGCGTGAAGCCGACCCTGGTCCAGAACCAGTTCGGCGGAACCTTCGGCGGCCCGGCACTGAAGGACAAGCTCTTCTTTTTTGCCGACTACGAGGGCCTGCGCTCGGTATCCCATCTGCTCACCACCGCCACACTGCCCACGCCCACCGAGTTGACCGGCCTCTTCACCACCGACGGCACTGCGGGCGGCAAGCCCATTCCCATCAAGAATCCTTATACCGGCGTAGTTTATGAGAATGGCCAGGTGCCCTTGACCGATCCTAATATTGATCCGGTCGCCCTCAAGACCTTCGCCAATTTGCCTGCCCCCAACATCCCTGGCGCGGCGCTCACCGCGGCCAACTTTCAGTATCTGCCGGCCAGCACGACCACCGATAACAAAGGGGACGGCCGCGCCGACTTTATTCTGAACCAGAAGCAGAATGGCTTTTTCCGCTACAGCCAGCGGTCGGTGGTGTTTTTCCAACCGCCCAACTTCCCCGGCCCTGCGGGCGGCAATAACAACGGCACCCTCTACGCCCGGACACGGCAACTCGCGGCCGGCTGGAACTGGGTGGTCAACGACAGCAGCATCCTTGAACTTCGCTTTGGGCAGACCTGGACACAGAGCGGGAAACAACCCGCGTACCTCGGACAGCCCAATTTCCTCGCCGGTATCCCCAATGTGCCCCAGGATCCCGCATATACCGGCGGTTTGAACACCCAGACTGTTTCCGGCTTCACCGCTTTCGGCGAGCAGGCTACCAATCCACAGTTCACCAACCCCACCCAAGCCAATCCAAAGGTGAATTACACCTGGATCAAAGGCCACCACAGCCTGAAGGTGGGTTACGAGTACGGCTGGCTGGCACAGGCTATCTCTGACTTTCACCCGAAGTTCGGCTCCGACACCTATGCCGGGTCCTTCAGCTCGGCGGGAAGTTCCACCACGCCGCAGGCCGCCAACCTGAGCGACTTCTTCTTTGGCGCGCGCAATAACTACTCCCTCAACGCCGTCAACGAGGTCAACTACCAGCGCTTCTGGCATGCCGCCTATGTCCAGGATGATTGGAAAGCCCGGCCAAACCTCACCCTGAACCTGGGGCTCCGTTATGAGTTTCTTTCTCCCAATACGGAACAGGACAACAAGATCCTCAACTTCGACCCGGTGAACGATCGCCTTCTGCACGCCGGGACCGGCACCGACGTCACCAGCACCGAACCGGGCCACATCTACACCCTGCATTACGTGGGTGGCAGCTCGCTCGCAGACCGAGCCTTGGTCAATCCCGATTACAAAGATCTTGGCCCGCGCGTGGGCTTCGCCTGGCAGCCTCAGCCCGACACCGTCCTTCGCGGTGGTTTCGGCATCAGCTATGCGTTCCTGTTCAGGTTCGGCGGCGAAGGGCTGCTGGCCTACAACGGTCCCAACAACTACTCCGCCACCTTGCCGGTGAACCAGACCCCCGGCCAGGGCATCTGCACCTCGCTTACCGAGGACCCGACGACCTGTTTCCGCCGCACGCAGGATGGATACCAGACCAACTTTGCCGGCCCGTCGAACTTCTCCACGACCAAGGCGCAAACCCGCTACGTGCCCAAGAATTTCAAGAATGGTTACGTACAGTCCTATCACCTTTCGCTGCAGCAGCAGCTGCCACGGCAGCTGACCTTTGAGCTTTCTTATGTTGGCAATCATGCGGTTCATATTGCCGCGCTGGAAGACTCAAACCAGGGGCGGCTTTGCGAAGCCAGCGAGATCCCCGCGGCTCATCCCGGCCAGTGCGCAACCTCGGTGCTGAATCGCCGGCCCGTTGCCGGATTTACCGACATCCTTACCGAAAGCAACGCCGGCTTCCTGCAGTACAACTCGCTGCAAGCGAAACTGGAGCACCGCTTCGTCAACGGTTTTTACCTCATCAACTCGTTCACCTGGTCCAGGGGGTTTAACAACTCATCGGCCGACCTGGAAGCGCAGAACAGCGACGGCGCCGTGGTGAACATTGCCAACCCGGCAGGAGACCGCGGCCCTTCAGGCTATGACCAGCCTCTGAACAACACCACCTCGGCGATTGTCGATTTGCCGTTCGGCCATGGCAAGCTCTGGGGATCCAACGCTCCCGGCTGGCAGCAGCAGGTCCTCGGAGGCTGGCAATTGACCGGAATCAGCGTCGTGACCAGCGGCGTGCCCATCGACCTCACCTACACGGCGAGCACGAATCAGGTCGTCTCCACCACCAGTTCTGTTTACTCACTGCGTCCGAACCTGACGGGCCCGACGGCGAATGTGTATGGCCGGAAGCTGATCAAGACCAACAGCTCGCTGAACGGCTTCTTCAACCCGGCGGGCGTCTCCGCCCCTCCCGGTACGCAACTGTTCGGCGATGCCGGCCGGAATATTCTGCGCGGTCCGGGCTTCGGCCAATTCGACCTGGCCGCTCACAAGCGCTTTATTCTGCCCCAGGAGCGGTACAGCGTCGAGTTCCGGATGGAAGCGTTCAATGTGCTCAATGCCACAAATTACATCAGCCCAACTTCGAATATTGGGACGGTCAATAGCAATACTGGCGTGTTCACCCCCAATGCCAGCTTCGGGCAATTCAGCGGAAGCACCAGCGTTTATCCATCGAGGCAGGTGCAGGTTGCCCTTCGCGTAGCCTTCTAGTGGCGTGCCGCAGCCGAGGGCTAGGTGACGGCTTCCCAGGCTGCGGAAAACTCCTCCTGGAAGGGCACGGCTTTCAGCCGTGCCACAAATATGCCATGTGCCACGCGGCTTTAGCCGCTGAGGTACGGTTCTTACCAGCGGATATCACAGACGAATCGAGACAAAGCGTACCTCAGGGGCTAAAAAAAGGCTGCGGAAAAACCCGGGTTTTTGAAGGGTACGGCCTTTAAGCCGTACATAACCGATCTAGAATCCTTACGGCTTTAGCCGCTGAGGGCTAGGATTTTGCGAGAGACCGGCTTTTTCCGCAGCCTCTAAAAGCCCAATTCCCTCTCAGCCGTTAACAAAGCATAAGAGCCGCGAACCCTACAAGACTCGCGCATTTCGCAGTTTTGGTTATACTCCCGAATCAACTGTTGCAGTCCACTAGCTAATGCCCTGATCAGGGCACGACTTTAGTTTGGGCCGCACATGGCTGAGAATATGTTGGGCTTTAGAGCGTGTGCGAGAACTCGGTTCTGGAAGGGCACGGCTTGAGCCGTGCCGTAAATAACATGGCCCTACCCGGCTTTAGCCGCTGAGGTACGTTTTTTCTATCCTCTAAATTCTCTTGTGCGCTGATAAAAAGATGCCCTCAGGGGCTAAAGCCCGGAAACTCCTAATGAATGCGGCACGGCTGAAGCCGTGCCCTTCCCAGAGAGAGTTTTTCCGCGGCCTTAAAAAGGCCGTACCCTTCAGAAAACAAGCCTTTTTCCGCCGCCTATTCGCTGTTTGGTTTTCGAAAGTATGAGCGATAGGACTGCGGCGTGCTTCGCACTGCTCGGTGAAATACAGAGGTGAAATGACTCTGGCTGACAAAGCCCAGCTCAAAAGCAATCTCTGTCAGCGGAAGGGATGTCTTCTCCAGTAATGCGCGGGCACGCTCAATTCGCCGCAGCATGACAAAGCGATAGGGACTATAGCCCAGCGTTTGGCGGAACATCCGGGTAAACTGGTGTGTTCCCATTCCGAGTTGATCGGCGAGAGCCTTGATGCGAATCCTGTTTGGCATCAAGGCTTCGATCGCGTCCAGCGTCTTACGAACCTGGATGGGCGATAACTTCCCTTTCATCGACCGTTGGCCCGGCTGAGAACTCCAACGACGCACGATATGGCCACTGAGCACCGTGCCCACCGCTTCGACAAATAAGGGGTCACCGATACTGCCCATCAGAAATTCTCTGCGGAGTACGATTCCCATGGAAAGAATTACGGGGTCGACGGCGCAGGCTGCACCCACGATTTCGAAGTAAGACGAGCGAAGGAGTTCGTCGGCGGCATGCTCCACTTGCGTTTTCGACAGGTGTGTCACTACCACCTCGGATCCGTTGCGCCACCCCCCTGTGTGGGGCTTTCCTGAAGGAATAAGAGAAAAATAGTTCGGAACATCGCTCGCAGGTTGCTGCCTTCCGCGCATGCGCTGAGAAACAAAGTGCATCCCGATTTGAATCTCCTGGTGTTCATGCTCGGGCAGGAACATCCCGACAGGACCGCCATGCATCACGCTCATCTCCGCGACGATGACGCGATTTTGGTGAGTTGGTTTCCACGTCCTGGATCTGCCGGTAGCAGTCATGCCGCCATTTTACAGAGGAGGATGTTCCAAATCTGTCATCCTGGGTTCGATATTGATAGACCACGGCTAGAGGGCGGTCGCAAAATCGATGGATGCATGACTTGAATCCGCTTACCTCCACATGTCCAGGGTCTCAATGACCGATCGCGTTCAACTCAGCCGCGGCCTGGTTTCGACGGTGACGATCACCGAACCTCACTCCCTTGGGTCGGCTCTCCTACAGTCTCTTTTGACGATTCTGGTGGAAGAACTGGCCAAGTTTGTAGGAGCGTAGCCATGGAACGGAAGGCGATTCTCGATGCTAAGTCGAGCGCACAATTCACATCAGCAAGCATTTGTCCTTCATTCACCGGAGTTACGTTCATTCAGTTCTGGCGAATGCATTCCGAGGACCAGCAGCGGGCGTGGCTCGAAGCCATGCACCATAACATTCACCTGCTCCAGGGGCAGCCCGGCTATCGATCGATGAGCCTCCATCCAAGCCTGGATGGTCGCAATGTGATTGTCTACGCACAGTGGGGCTCAAAAGACGAGTTGACGGCCGCCGTAGAACACCCGCAGGTCAAGGCAGCACGGAACGAACTCGACAGCCACGGTGAGCCCGATGGCGCCATCTATTCGCTCGATTCTGTTGCTGTCCCCAGCGAGTCCTCCAGCCAGGCCTTGCAGGTCGCACCCGGCAGTTCGCCTCTTACCTTTGTGAACATCTGGACTGTCGGGGATCACGACAAGCAACAGCAGCTGCTCTCCGCCATGAAGGCGGACGTCGCTGAAATTATCTCCAAGCCGGGTTCGCGCGGGATGGCGTTTCATAGCAGCACGGACGGCACGCGTGTCGCCGTCTACGCGCAATGGGATTCGCTCGAAGCCTTCAATCAAGGCATCGCCAACGATCCCACGGCCCAGGGAAACCGAGTGAAGCTGGCTCAATTCGGCGAACCGAACGCGAACACCTACTCAGTCGATTCAGTCAATCTTCCTCTGGCTGCAACGAAGACCGGAGCGTCAAGATCACCTCTCGCGGACAAGGGGCTTGTCAATCAATGCCAACAGAGGTGGGCGGCACGAGGATTCAGCACTCGAACGGTTCAAGTAAATGGCGTGACATTGCACATCGCCGAGGCGGGTCAAGCAGATACTGTTCTGCTGCTTCACGGATATCCGCAATCGGGGGAAGCGTGGCGGCTGATTTCGCCCGATCTGGCGAAGAGCCATCACGTCGTGATTCCCGACCTGCGCGGCATGGGATTATCCGAAGCTGCCCCAACCGGGTACGATCTCGGCAACCTGGCCGAGGACATTCACCAGTTGGTCCTTTCCTTGAACACCTCAAAAGTGAAAGTCGTCGGCCATGACTGGGGCGGAGCGGTAGGAGCAGTCTACGCTCTGCGGTATCGCGATGAAGTCACCCACCTCGCCTTCATCGAAAGCGCCCTCGCAGGCGCTGGGTTCGAGGCGCTGTGGAACTTCAGCAAGCCCAATGTCGTGTTTGCATTTATCCCGTTCTTGCTGATGGGAGAAAGCAACTCCGAGTTCGACACCACCGCTGTGCTGCTTGAGGGCCGAGAGTCCGTCTTTCTCCGCCATCTGTGGGGCACCTTCATCGGCGACAAAAAGGCCGCGCCATTCGAAGGTTGGTCCGCCTATGTGGAAGCCATGGCTCGTCCAGGCATCGCAACCTCCAGTTCGTCCTACTACCGGGCAGCCTACGCAAGCGCGGATCAGGTTCGAGCTCTGGTGGAGAAGAAGTTGGAGATTCCGCTGCTTGCGGTCGCCGGCGAGAAAGGTATAGGCGCTAATCATGAGGCCCTCGCCCGTGCCTTTTCCAACCATATCGTGGACAATATCATCGTGTCAGGCGCAGGCCACTTTGTGCCCGAAGAGCGGCCGGCCGAGCTAACGGCGGCTCTCCTGGAGTTCTTAACGACAAAATGACTAAAACCTTCGAGACATAATAACTCGCAACAGTAAATGTATCTGGTATGAGTACCAAGAGGTGTAGGTCTCAAAAACGAGACCTGGGCCACCCGCCTTTTTTACGGCAGCTAAAGGTTTTGTTCCCAGAAGGCGAGCATGGCATTGTAGCGCTCAATAAGCGCGGGCAGGTCGACGAAGCCGTGCTTGCGCATGGGGAAGAGCACTACCTGGTAGGGCTTGCCGGCGGCGATTAAAGCGTTCATGAATGCCTCCTCGTTCTGCGGATGAACGTTGTCGTCATAGGTGCCGTAGATGAGCAGCAGTGAGCCATGCAGGTCGCGAGCCCGGGGGATGAGGGCAGCCTTGTCATAGCCGGCTGGGTTGTTTTGTGGCAGCTGCAAAAAAGACTCGCCCCACTTGGAATCGTAAAAGCGCCAGTCGGTCACCGGCGCTCCGGCGATGCCGGCTTTGAATTCCTTTGACCGGGTCATCAGGTTAAGGGTAATGGTGCCGCCTCCGCTCCACCCCCAGACACCGAAACGGCTTCCGTCAACCCATGGCTGCGCTTTGAGCCAGCGAATGCCGGCAACCAGATCCGCTGCTTCTCCTTCGCCCGGGCTCACGGCGAGCGTGTTCTCGAGCGTCTTGCTGATGGCGGTGGCGGCGCGGTTATCCATCGCTACCGCAATGTACCCTTTGCTTGCGAGCAAGTTGTCGAACAGGGTTTCGTTCTGCCATTGGTCGATGACCGTCGGCGCGGAGGGGCCGCCATACACATGCAGGATCACTGGGTACCGGCGCGTGGGGTCGAAGCCCTTGGGCTTAAGAACCTGCGCCGGCATGGGAAAGCCGTCCGCGGCCGGAATGGTCATGAGCTGCGGATATTGCAAGTCAGAAGGCAGTAGCCCGGGCCGAGGGGCTGCGATGGTGGCTTTCAACTCTCCGTCGGCAGTGTAGAGCCGCAACACCGGAAGTGAGTGAATATTCGAGTAAGCGTCGAAATAAAAGCGGGCGTCGGGCGCCATGCCGATCGAATGGGTTCCCGGCTCGGTGGAGACTCGCTTCAATCCGCTGCCATCGCTTTCAATGCGGTAGAGTTGGCGCTGTACGGATCCATCCTTAAGCGCGGTGAAATAGATCCAGTGATTGGCTTCATCAATCCCGACGACTCCCTGGTGTACCCAGAAGACTCCACCGCCTGAGGAGACAATGGACCAACTGCCTTTGGTCACCTGGTTGGTCAGGGTTCCGTCGGCGCCGTAGCGATAGAGATGCATGTAGCCGTCACGCTCCGAGGCCCAGATAAATTGACCGTCGCGGAGGAAATACAGGTCGTCGTTCACATTGACCCAGGCTGGGTCGGTTTCTGTCAGCAGTCGCCTTACGTCATTCCCTTGCGGGTCGGATAAGTAGAGCCCCAATTCCCTTTGGCTGCGATCCAGGGTTTTGAAGCTAAGGTGCTTGCCGTCAGGCAGCCAGTTCACCCGCAGCAGCCACTCATAGGGTTTGTCGGTCACTTGGATGAAGTGGTTGGAAGCGGAATCGACGGTAATGACACCCACACGTACGACAGGATTGTGCTCCCCGGGCTTGGGATAGGCCTGGTGAATTAAACGCGGGTTGACTGGGGAAAAGTCCAGGAAGGTACTGACGGGTACGCCCGCCTCATCGGTCTGCAGGTAGGCAATGGATGCGGAATCAGGGGACCACCAATAGGCCGTATCGTGACGACCGAAGACTTCTTCCCAGTAGACCCAGGAGAGCGTGCCGTTCAACGTTGTTTCGGAACCGTCGTGGGTGAGCTGTATCTCCTTTGCGGCTGATAGATCCCATAGGTAGAGATTGTTGGAACGGACGAAGGAGATGAAACGCCCATTGGGGGAGAATTGAGGATTCTTCTCCTCCTCAGGGGTTCGGGTAAGACGGGAGAAGGCGGATGAATCCAGGTCGAGCAGGAAGATGTCTCCGCTGAAGAGGTAAAGGGCTTGCTTACCTGCGGGGTTAAAGGCAATCGGCCAAGGCAGCTTGCCGTTTACATCTATCTGCGGCTCGATGGATTTTAGCGACGCCACCGCTCGGTTCATGTCCAGGATGCGGTGTCGTTTTGCGGTAACCGGGTCGAGGTGTTCGAAGGCGCCATCGTCGAGGATGGCGGTGCCGTCGTTCAGCCAGACATATGGGGGCAGGTCAGCCACCCTGCTTCCGGAGCCGGCTATCCAGTCCGTGGTGAGGATTGGCGTCTCGGCATGAAGCGGGGAAAGCGCCGCCAGAAGAACAACAGCCAACATCGGGCGGTACAGGGCGCCTGGTAAAGCAGTCATTTGTAGCGAATATACAAGACCCGCGCCACCCCCTAGAGCGGTCCTGGCTAATGGAATTGGGTTTCTTGATTCTTGTTGCGCTCGGATCCAATGGTTGTCTTCGCTAGGTGATGTACCGAATCGCGAAACCAGTCTCATCGCCGTTCGCTATCTTTAGTAGCGCCAGTTCTTCTTCCGCCACATCGATCATCCCGCCGGCGTCTGTCCGTAGGTGAACTGCATAGACATAGCCGTTCCCGGTCTGGTGAACTTCCTTTACCGTCCCGATCTGGCTCGTTTGGACCACTCTGACTATATCGTCGTGGACAAATCTAGGTGCATTCATAGCCAACCTCTTTCTGGTTTGGATGCCGGCAGATCCGAGGACGGATACCGCAAGAAGGGCAGTTTGCGCATCGACGAACGATGCGACCGGTCGCAAGCGTGGCTTACGCTTCCTGCGCTACGATCGGCGCAAACGCTCCCGACGGAGGCGCCTCATTAATCAGCATCCAGAACATTCCGATCTGCCGGACGGTTTCTGCAAATTGCACGAAGTCAATCGGCTTCTGGGCATAAGCGTTCACGCCCAATTTGTAACTATCAATCAGATCCCTTTCCTCTTTGGATGAAGTAAAAATCACAACTGGGATGGCCTTCGTTCGTTCATCGGCCCGGATAGCCCGCAGCACTTCCATGCCACCGAGTCTGGGAAGTTTCAAGTCAAGCAGCACAAGTTTAGGAGGATAAGAAAATGTACGATCCGCGTGCCAACCACGGCAAAAGAGGGGGTCCAAAGCCTCGACCCCATCCTCCACAACGTGAATTTCGTTGACGATTTTGTTGCGACGCAAGGCGCGCATCGTCATGCATCCTCAGCGTTGTCCACTCCCGGTCTTGCTCGCTTCTTACTTCACTCCAGAAGGAGAGTGTCGCCATGCAAACGAGAACCATCAGCACGAAGGCAACAATTGTCTTGGTGGATGAGGTCATCTTGGGCCCGGGTGAGAGAGTGCCTCGCAATTTTTATCGGCTGCGGCAGGCAATTCCTTAACCGGACACAGGCAATCAGCAGTCCGCGGCGTGAAATTGGCGGGGCTTCTACGGGTGGCGAGGACCTCATTTGCGAGGCCCGGGTGAGGGCGGGCTTGGTGCCTGCAACCCAATGTTGCACCGCTGCCTACCTTCCGTAATCTCGCCGGTGTACCTCTGGCGAATCGTTTCGGCCGTCGGCGTGCTCGCTAAGACTCACTGATTCAATTATTTACGATGGTGGGCGCTGCAGGATTCGAACCTGCGACTTCCACCGTGTGAAGGTGGCACTCTACCGCTGAGTTAAGCGCCCTCCCGGGGCAACGTGTAGTTTACACGAACCTTCCAGGCAAGCCCAAGCTCTGCCCGCCTATCACCCAAACGGGGCGAGACCGCAGACCGCCGCAACAATTACAATCCAGTGTAGTTATGGCTCCTCCTCCCCCCGAGCAGCATGGTTCCCGGCCGTCCGAACGCCCCAGACAGGGTCTGGCCGAAGAAATGCCGGAAAACTCTACCGGCTCCGCGCAACCTAGTCAAGAGCGTGGGGTTACAAATGGTATGGGTACCGTAGCCATTACGCAGAACGGGTTTCAGGGCACCCAACAGGGTGTGCCGCTGCACACGTCCGGAGCCGACTGGAGTCAGCTCTCCGACGCGGAAATCATGCTACGCGTTCGTGAGGGCGATGATTCGGGCTTTAGCATTCTGATCGAAAAGTACCGCAAGCAGATGGTCCACTTCATGTTCAGGATGTCGCGCAATCAGGCGGTTGCGGAGGAGTTAGCGCAGGAGGTTTTTCTCCGCGTCTATCGTTCCCGGCAGACGTATCGGGCGGAAGCGAAGTTTAGTACGTGGCTGTACCGGATCGCGACCAACCTGGGAGTGAACCACGCGCGCGATACCAAATATGAACGGACCGCGCAAAATGTTTATCTCGATCAGCCCGATGCGGAAACCGGGACCACGCCCGATGTGGCGGATAGCACCCTCAGCGTGGAACAAGAGCTGGTGCGCCAAGAGAGAATGATGGCCATTCGCAAGCACGTGATGGCTTTGCCGGAACGGCAGCGCAACGCGGTGCTGATGCACAAGTATCAGGAAATGGATTACAAGGAAATAGGTGTGGTGCTAAAGCTGAGCGAATCAGCGACCAAGTCCTTGCTATTCCGGGCGTACCAGACATTGCGCGAAAACCTGAAGGATTTCGCGTAGCAGGAATTGAGGAAGATGATGACTTGCCCTGAGATGAAGAACAATTTAGCCGAATCGGTTTTCGAGTCCCGGCCGCTGGCTGAAGAGGCCCGTAAGCACCTGGCGGAATGTGGCGGCTGTGCGACCGAACTGAAGGAAATGGAAGCTACCTGGAAGCTGCTGGACCAATGGCAGGCACCGGAACCCAGCGCCTTCTTTGATGCCAGGCTGTATGCCCGGTTGCGGGCGGAACAGAGCAATGCGCCGGCCAGCTTTTTTGAGCGTGCCAAGGCGTGGCTGCTTTATAGCAGCAACTTGCAAATGCGTCAGCTGACGGCAGGCGCACTGGGTGCGGTGCTGGTGATCGGCGGCATCGGCGGGGGAACGTTTGCTCTGCTTGACCATCCGGAGAAGCCGGTTCCGCAAACTTCTGCCACCGTGCGCGACCTGCAATCTTTTGATGGGAACGCCCAGATGTTTCAGCAATTGAACGCCTTGGACATGGACGAGGATAACGGGACCGGCAGTTCGAACTAATGACACAAGAAGACCGGGAAACGAGGCGCCCGAATACGACGGTCGACATAACCGCTTCGAAGGGCTCCAGCATGGCAATCAACCACCAGCACGAAGGTAGACCCCAGAGTGCGAAGCTGGCTCGAAGTGTGTTCGCGGTTCTGCTGCTGGTACTCCCCGTGGCGCCTTGTTTTGCCCGTCCTGGGCAGCAGGCTGCTCGGCCACGATTTGAAAACAATCAGCAGGCACACCTGGGCACGTGGTTGCAGCGTCATGGAAACCTGACTCCAGAGCAGCAGGAAAAGGCTCTGCAGAGTGAGCCAGGCTTTAGCCGGCTGGCTCCGGAGCAGCAGCAACGGTTGCTCGGGCGCCTGCAACAGCTGAACCGGATGCCTCCCAACCAGCGCCAGCGCACTCTAGACCACATCGAAGCGATGGAGCGCTTAACACCGCAGATGCGCCAGCAAGTACGGGCCTCGTTTCAGGAATTTCATACCCTGCCCGAGGACCGGCAGCGGCTGATGAAGAAGGCATTTCGCGACTTGCGGGAATATCCTCCGGAACAGCGCGAGGCGATGATGAATTCGGGACAGTTTCAGGCACAGTTCTCTCCCCAGGAGCGCAGCATTCTGGGCAACCTGCTTGCTGTTGAGCCTTACCAGCCGGCGCACGGGGCTGGCCTCGATAACGGCGTCCAATACGGGCACTAAGAAAGCGCTGTGTGGAATGAATGCGCTTTTGGCTCTATCCCCGCACGCGCGGATTTCGCCCTGCTTGCCAGGACGCCAGGCCTGAATTCAGGCAATCACTTGATAGATGAGAGGGTCCAGGGCAGGCGGCTCCTCGCTGAGGGTGTAACAGCGATTGAGAATTGCGGCCACAGCTTCGAGGCGCGCCTCGTCCTCTACATAAATTGTAAACAGCGTTTCGCCTAAAGTGACGTGGTCGCCGACCTTCTTGTGGGTCTCGACACCGGCATGGGCAGACACCGCTTCCCCGGGCACGATCCGGCCCGCTCCTGTGCGTTGCACCGCCCAGCCCACCTGGTCACAATCCACCCGCGACAGAAAGCCCGCGGATGACGACTTGATGGGATGCTGATAGGCAGGCCTATGCAGCCATTGCGGACTTTCAAACCACGCCAGGTCGCCACCCTGGGCGGCGATCATGCAGCCAAATTTCTTTAGCGGCAGACCGCTGATCAACAGTTCTTCTGCCAACTGCACCCCATCCTCAGGGCTGGGCACTTTTCCTCCTAGGTAGAGCATCCAGCCGGAAAGCTCGAGTGAGAGCCGGCGCAGATCCTCGGTGAGATGGTGGCGGTGGTTACGCAGCATTTCGACTGACTCGACAATCTCCGCTGCATTGCCTGACATGCGCCCGAGCGGTTGATTCATATTGGTGATCAGCGCGGCCGTCTTTGTTCCGGCATGATTGCCGGTGGCCACCATCAGCCTGGCGAGGTGGATCGCCTCGGCTTCCTTCTTCAGAAAAGCCCCGGAGCCGTTTTTCACGTCGAGCACCAGCGCGTCGAGCCCCGCCGCGAGTTTCTTGCTCATGATGGAGGCGCAGATCAGAAACGGGCTTTCCACTGTTCCGGTGCGATCGCGCAGCGAATACAGGGTGCGGTCGGCCGGCACCAGCCATTCCGTCTGGCCCACGATGGAGGCGCCGCAGTCACTCAGGACAGCAAATATTTCATCCTCCTGCAATTGGGTCCGGTAGCCGGGAATGCTCTCCAACTTGTCCAGGGTTCCCCCGGTGTGACCCAGGGCACGGCCAGAGATCATGGGCACATAGAGACCGGCGGCGGCCACGATAGGCGCCACCAGGAAGGACGTTTTGTCGCCCACCCCTCCGGTGGAATGCTTATCCACTTTCACCCCTTGGAGGCTGCTGAGATTGAGCACCCGGCCGGAGTAACGCATATGGGTGGTGAGGCTGTGCAACTCCTCGGCATTGAGGCCCCGCCAGACAACCGCCATGAGCCACGCCGCGAGCTGATACTCAGGAATTGAATTCGTCGCCGCCCCGGCGACTAAAAATGCTATTTCGGCATCCGTCAGCGCACCGCCATCCCGCTTCTTCCTAATCAGCTCCACCACATGCATGCTGCAAACTCTCCTGCTGCCATTAGCCGCTGCGGGGCCGCAGCATGTCAAGCGGCCGGGGTTTATTCAAGAAAATCGCAACCATGGCGCTTTCATAAGCAAGGGGATGGGGGCAGGGCTGGCTTCGTTACTACTTGCTGTTACCACAAGTCGGTGGTTTATTACTCAAGAACTATGGCGAATCCCAGCAGAAGAGATAAGCTCTTTTCAAGCGGCGATTTTCCAAGAACGCTTTCATCGACTCTTTCGGGGGAGGGATTCGATGAAAGAGGACAAAGAAAATCGCCGTTAGCAATACTCGACTTCACCGCGCTTGACCCCCGCGATAGAATTGTCATCCCGAAGTGCCGGCCCGACTAAAGAGGTTGCGGAAAAACCCAGGTTTTTGAAGGGTACGGCCTTTAGGCCGTACGTAACAACTGTAGAATCAATACGGCTTTAGCCGCTGAGGGCTGCGATTTCGCTAGGTATCGACTTTTTCCGCAGCCTCTAAAGTCGTGCCCTGATACAAACAGCCTGTTCACTCCCACCTTCGCGCCTCCTGCGCCCGACCTACACCATTTCAAGCCAGGAATCAATAGTGAGACCTTCGAGAAATACTTCGAACTTCTTGCCCTAAGAAAGGCAAACCTCTCCGATATTCAATCGTTGTGTCTGGACGATAAGCTCAGACTGGTCAGAGCTGCATCTTTGGTTTCGTTTGTGCAGATCTGAAGGAACCTGGTTACTGACCGGAACGGCTGGGCTGGCGGCGATTGCTAAGTCAGGATGGCGAAGCCCTGCCCAGAATGCTGGAGATCGCACCAACCAGCAGCACTTTGTACCCAAGGGCCATGCTGACCAAAGGAACCGCAACTTCTCTCCCACGCCCCTCCGATGAGCCGGCCGCTCGCAGGTGGTTTGCCGTGCTCACAACACCGAAGCACGAGAAAGCCGCCGTCAAACATCTCGACTTCGCCGGAATTGAAACCTTCCTTCCGACCTACGAATCTCCTCGTGTTTGGAAAAACAGGCAGAAAGTTAACCTGCAACTGCCCTTGTTTCCTACCTACCTTTTCGTACATATCGATCACCAGGACCGGGGAAAGGTTCTGCGAGCTCCGGGTGTACGGCAGCTGGTCGGTACCAGCCGCGAGGCACTTCCCTTACCCGACCACGAGATCGAGTTCCTGCGCAACAGTTTATTTGAGCAGAAGGCAGAGCCCTACCTCGGCCTGGTAGTGGGCCAGCGAGTTCGCATTAAGAACGGCGCTATGCGGGGCGTGGAAGGCTGTCTGATTCGAAAGAATAGTGGATGGCGTTTCGTGCTCACGGTCGAGATCATTCACCAACACGTAGCGGTAGAGGTGGATGCATCAGCCTTGGAGCCAATCCTCAATTAACGCGGTAGCGAGTACATCAACCATCGCTACTTATCTAATTGCCTTCCGGCATCGTCGGAACCGCACTCGAATTCCTGAGATCAGAAGATGAACTCCTCTACGTACTGGTCCGCGACCCCGGTCTCCCCCCGCGCATCACTTCGCGGGTCCGAAGTAGCTCGAATCGCGGTCGGCCATGCCTTAATTGACAATTGCTCATCGCAGCAAGTGTGTGCGGCGATCATTGCCCATGCACAAAACCGTGGTAGGCCGGCCCACGTCATTACTCCCAACGCGCAACATATCGTGCTGTTGGAGAAGGAACGGGAGCTGCAAGAGGTTTACGACAATGCCGACCTGGTGATCCCGGATGGAATCTCGCTGCTGATCGCTGCCCGGCTTTATGGCCGTTCCCTGCAACAGCGCATAGCAGGCGTCGATCTTTTCAGGGAGCTGTGCGGGCTTGCGGCCGAGGCTGACCTGCATGTTTTTCTGCTCGGTGGACGTCCGGGGTCGGCGGAACTTGCCGCAGCCGCTTTGAAGAACGACCACCCGGGTTTGAAGTACAGCACCTACTGCCCACCCCTGGGTTTCGAGCACACTGTGGCCGGCCTGAAGCAGACAGCAGAGGCGATTGCAACGGTGCAGCCCGACCTGCTGTTTGTCGCTTTGGGCGCGCCCAAGCAGGAGCACTGGATCTACAAGCACGGTCTGCAGCTCGCGGTTCCTGTGTGTATTGGCGTCGGCGGGTCGTTCGAGATCGTAGGCGGAGTTGTTCCCCGTGCTCCTATGTGGGCGCAAGACATAGGTTGCGAGTGGCTATACCGCCTATGCCGTGAGCCGCGCCGGATGTGGAGGCGCTATCTTATCGGCAATTTGGAATTTGCGGTCATTGTTCTGCGCCAGCGCATCCGCCGCTCTCTGCTCGACACTTTTGTGCAGTTTGTCAACGAAGATCGCTTCGCCGCCGAACTCAGCGAGCTGACCCTGCTGCGCAACAGCTCCATCAACATCCTGCCCAACGTCACCACCCACGACCTGGATGGTCTGACGAGTCGCCACTTTGAATAGTCCGTTTCACTCCAAGAGCTTGAAGTGAACAGCTCTGATAACGAACTTGAGTCCGAACTTGAATCCGAGGTTGAATGATGCTCAGCACAAACGATCTGGTGGTTGCTCCCGCGCTGATCGCCGGCACACCGGCGCCGTTGCTCCCGCGCAAAGAAATGACCATTCAGGACCTTTGGGGGATCCTGTCCCGGCGCCGCAGAATAGTTCTTAGCGTGCTTCTGCTCACGATCGGAGCCGCAGCAGCCTTGTTCGCAACGTCCACCCGCCTATACCAGGGTCTCGCCGAGATCCAGGTACAAAAAGAGGCCGCCGACGCGTTAAGTATGGACACCGTAATGGGACCCGAGTCTCAATCGGACGCGGTTGAATCAAATATCACGCTACAGACACAGGCGCAGATATTGCAATCGGAGACACTGGCTTTGCAAGTGATTAAGGAACTGGACCTGGAAAAGACCCCCGGCTTTCGCTCCCACTTCAATCCCATCGGTTGGGTGCTGGGGTTGTTTGCGCCCGCAGGTATACCGGATCCGGTGAATGTACCTTTAGAAGACGCTCCCGGCCGCCGCGCGCGGGTGGCAAAGATTTTTGAATCCCATCTCAAAGTAAAGCCTGTGCCCAACACTCGCCTGATCGACATTGAATACCTGAATGAGGATCCGCGGACCGCCGCCGCAGTGGTCAATCGCCTGGTGCAGGATCTGGTCGACTATAACTTTCAGACGCGCCACAACGCTACCCGCGAGGCGAGCGTTTGGCTGGGAGGCCAGCTGAGCGATCTGCGTAAGCAGAGCGAAGACTTACAGGCCAAGGTGGTCGATCTACAGCGCGACTCGGGAGTGTTTTCGTTCGGTCAGACGGATACCGAAGGACACGACCAGGTCTTCACCCCCGAGCTCAACCGTCTGCAGCAGGCAACCACTGATTTGGAACAGGCACAGTCCGCGCGCATCATGAAAGGCGCCCTGTACCAGGTAGTCAAGAACGGCGATCCAGAGCTCATCTCCGGGCTTGCAGGCAACGGGATGCTCAGCGGGGCGTCACCGGGCCTCAGCGGGTCATTAACACTCTTACAGAACCTGCGCAGCGAGGAAGCGCAGACCAAGGCCAGATTGAATGAACTCTCGGAAAAGTTCGGACCGGGATATCCGAAGCTGGCCGAGCTCGAATCCAATCTCGAGAGCACACAGAAATCCATCCACGATGAGGCTGCGCGCGTCGCCTCGCGAGTGCACAACGATTACATGGTCGCGCAACAGATTGAGGATAAAGATCGCGCCATCTATCTCAATGAAAAAGAGCAAGCCGAAGCGCAAAACGATAAAGCCGTTCAATACCAGGTCGCGCGCCAGGAAGCTACACAAAGCCGGACCCTTTATGAGAACCTGATGGGCCGTATGAAGGAGGCCGACCTGGTGGCCGGGATTCGTTCCAGCTATATCACCCTGGTGGACTCGGCCCACGTTCCGTCCAGGCCGGCAAAGCCGAATACACTTATCTACGTAGCCGGTTCGATTGCCGGAGGACTTCTGTTCGGAATTTGCGCAGCGCTGTTCCGCGACGCCACCGATAATCGTATCCAGGAGCTGGGCGAACTGGAGATGCTGTTTGCGGAGGCCTCCATCGGCTTGCTGCCCTTCCACGATCCGAAGGCTGAACGGAAGCGTCTTTCTGGGGCAAGGACGCCGTTGCTGGCCACCGCTTTCGCCTCTCCGCTGGATTCCCCCTCGCCGGCGCTGACCGCATCCAATGCGACCGTTGCTGCGGCTGAACCAAGAGCCGCTTATACCGAAGCGCTTCGCGTACTTTGCACCTCGCTCATGCAGGGCAGAAATGGCGCACCGCGCGGTCAGGTCATCCTGGTCACCAGTTCCGTCTCCGGAGAAGGCAAGAGCATGCTCTCCTCCAACCTGGCGATCGTCTGTGCGCAACGGGGCAAGAATGTGTTGCTGGTCGACGGCGATCTGCGCACTCCGGTGCTGCACCAGGAGCTGAATCTGGAAGCGACGAGCGGGCTCAGTTCGCTGCTTATGGAAGATGACGACAGATATGCGATGATCGCGCCGGAGGTTCCATTCCCGCGCATCCCCAGCCTCTCTGTTCTATCGGCTGGTCCTTTGCCTGCGTATCCTGCCGAATTGCTTGCCTCCGACCGCATGGCGGATTTGGTGAACCTATGGCGGGAAGAATACGACTACATCATGATCGATGGCGCACCCATACTGCCCGTCACCGACTCCGCCCTGCTGAGCCAATATGCGGACTACACCCTGGTGGTGGCCCGCCACAACGTGACTGACCGCCGATCGGTGGAACGTACTTGCCAGATACTGCGCTCGCAGGGGGTTCGTCACATGGGTATGGTGCTGAATGGAGTGAAGGCAACGGGCGGCGCCAGTCAGAGATATTACGGATACAAACACATGTCTTACTCCGGGAGCGATCTGTATGCGTAGAAACAAACTGATTGGCGCCTTGTTCGTGCTGGGCGCGCTTGCACTGCCTTGCTATGCACAGCAGGAAAGCCTCTTGATTGGCCCTGGGGACATGATCCAGGTCGATGTGATGGATACACCTGAGATGGAGCAGCAGGTACGTGTAACCGATGAGGGCTCGGTACCGCTGGCCTACGTTGGAAGCATCCATGTAGCCGGGCTAACGCCGGCAAAGGCCGCCGCTGGTATCCAGGCCGCCTTGATCGATCAACATGTCATGCATCGGCCCCAGGTCACGGTCAGGATGATCGAGCTCGCGACGCAGGATGTATCGGTGCTGGGCCAGGTGCACACACCCGGTACTTACTCCATCACCACTCCGCAAACGATTCTAAAGGTGCTGTCTCTTGCGGGTGGCCTTACGGAGGAGGCAGATCGCAACGTGGTGGTGAAACGAGGGAAATCCTCGGAGCAGCTAAAGTACTACGTGTCCAACGACTCAGAGGAAGCCTTGTCGGGTGTTGTGATGGTCTACCCGGGCGACACCGTGCTGATTTCGAGAGCGCCCATGGTGTACGTGATGGGCGACGTAAATCGTCCGGGAGGATATGCGATTGCCACCAACGACGGACGCTTGAGCGTGCTGCAGGTGATCGCCATGGCAGGGTCGGCCAATAAGACGTCGGTGCAATCACATGTCCGCCTCATCCGGACGACGGACCGTGGCCAGGTGGAGTTGCCGGTTCGTCTGGATAAGATGGAAAAAGGCAAGCAGCCGCCGCTGATGCTGCAGGCGAACGACATCGTCTATGTGCCCTTCAGCTGGATGAAGAACGTTGCCATGAGCAGCGCAAACATTGCGGCTTCGACAGCGGGAGCCGCGGTTTACGTGGTGCATTGATGCCGAAACGATCTCGGGGTTGCGGACAATACACGAAGACCAAGTGCGTGCGCGGGTTGCTTATCGCAAGCACGACGTTCTGTGTGCTCGCCAGCCAGTCAGAAGCGATGCCGCCTGCGGCTATCCACTCTGCCGGCAAGGCTTACTTGCAGGAAAGCGGGGCCGGCGCCCCCCTGGGAAAGCTCGTCGTCGCTCCGGAAGTGATGGAGGGTCACTGCATCACAAAGGTGAGCCCGGTCTACCCGCAAACGGAGGGGACCCCTCGTACAAAGGCAACCGTAGTGGTACGCGTTGTGGTCTGGAAGTCCGGCAGTGTTTCTCCTGTGAGAGTCGTTTCGGGAGAGAGCTCTCTGGAAGCCCCGGCGACCAACGCGGTACGGCTCTGGCGCTACAAACCGTTCGTTCGCGACGGCGAGGCGATGGACGTGACCACCGACATTAGCGTTGATTTTGACCCGCAGACACAGGGCGGAATGATCATCCATCCCAAACATTAGTCAGTGATCAGACTTTTCGTCGAAGTGTTGATAGGCCCCTGAATTGAAGCGGCGCGGACGAATGTTGAGTGGGTGGCCCAGGTCTCGCTTTTGAGACCTGGGTGTTCCGGCTGGGACGAATTGTGAGGAGAAACCCAG